>Ga0247841_10008487_pt1 | contig 14770 bp, 10 predicted proteins | sample LaCruzMarch2015__2_FD_192410 | JGI IMG/M metagenome (GOLD analysis project Ga0247841, IMG submission 192410) | Freshwater microbial communities from meromictic Lake La Cruz, Castile-La Mancha, Spain - LaCruzMarch2015_18m | ecosystem: Environmental > Aquatic > Freshwater > Lake | place: Spain...
TAGTCAAAGAAGGAAAAATTTTAGGCATTAGGGATTTGCGCGATGAATCGGACAAGGATGGCGTCCGCATAGTTATCGAACTAAAAAAAGATGCTTACGCACAAAAAGTTTTAAATAAACTTTACGACACAACCGATTTACAAAAAAACTTCAACGTAAATATGCTTGCGCTGGTTGACGGAATCGATCCGCAAATTTTAAGCCTAAAATCCATTCTGGAACATTATATTTTACATCGCAATATTGTGGTGAAACGCCGCGCGCAATTTGAACTTACCAAAGCAAAAGATCGCGCGCATATTCTCGAAGGACTCAAAACAGCGCTCGACCATATCGATGCCGTTATTGAAACAATCAAAAAATCACCGACCAAGGAAGCCGCGCATGCGAATCTGATGAAAAAATTCAAGCTCTCGGAAAAACAAGCCAGCGCAATTCTGGAAATGCGACTGCAAACACTTGCCGGCTTGGAAAGAAAGAAAATAGAAGATGAATTAGCGGAAAAATTAAAACTTATTGCAGAGCTTGAAGATTTATTAAAGAATCCGAAGAAAATTTTAGCGGTTGTAAAAGATGAGCTGATTGAACTTAAGGAAAAATTCGGCGATGAGCGCAAAACGAAAGTTTTGAAAACCGGAATTGAAGATTTTAAACAGGAAGATTTAATCCCGAATGAAGAAGCCATTATTACAATTTCACAGGATGGCTATATAAAGCGCATGAATCCTGATGTATATAAGGTGCAAAAACGCGGAGGCAAGGGCGTTATCGGAGCAACGACCAGAGAGGGCGATGTGATTGAAAAAGTTACCAGCGTAATGGCACATGACAATTTGATGTTTTTTACCAATACCGGAAAAGTTTTTCAAACCAGAGCCTATGACATTCCGGAATCGTCCCGCACATCCAAGGGACAAGCGGTAGTAAACTTTTTACAGCTTGCTACGGAAGAAAAAATTACCGCCATGATTCCCTATAACAAAACTGACGGATATAAATTCTTTTTCTTCACGACGACTGCCGGAGTTGTTAAAAAAACCAAACTCGAAGATTTTGATAATGTCAGACGAAGCGGTTTAATCGCAATCACTCTTGATAAGGGCGATACGCTTAACTGGGTACAGCCAACTACGGGAACTGATGAAATTGTTATCAGTACCAGTGAAGGACAAGCGATTCGCTTTAAAGAATCGGATGTCCGGGCTATGGGAAGAAATGCCGCCGGTGTACGCGGAATCAAATTGAAGAATAAAGATACTGTTGTTGGAATGGATGTTGTGCTGAAAGGACAAAAAGGAAATCAGCTCATGATTATAACTGAAAACGGTTACGGAAAGAGAACCGATCTTTTTTCATACAAAATACAACATCGTGGCGGTTCCGGAATTAAGACAGCGAAAGTAACCGCTAAGATTGGAAAATTGGCTGGAGCGCACATTGTAAATATTGATGAAATAGAAGGCGATTTAATTGTCACTTCGGAACAAGGACAGATTATCCGTATTCCTCTTAAAAGCATCTCTGTTCTTGGTCGCGCCACGCAGGGCGTCAGAATTATGAAACCCGCCCCAGGCGATAAAGTAGCCGCAGCGGCGATAATATAAAAGTTCGCGAAACATACAATATCGCGTACACTATACGAAAACACTTCGTATATAAACTAGTTAAGTGAAATATTGCTCGGGCTACATTTGAGCATTTAAAACGAAACATTTTTTATTAATTCTATGGAAACACGCATAAGCATATTTGGAGACAGTATAACTTGGGGTGCCTGGGATCCCGAAAACGGAGGTTGGGTGGCTCAACTACGACGTTATTTTGAAACTAACGAAAATTATGAGGTTGATGTCTATAATCTCGGGGTATCTGGAGACACTACCAATGATTTATTGATTAGATTTAATACTGAGTGTCTCGCCAGAAATCGACATCCTCAAACAATAATTTTCGCTATCGGCATCAACGATTCGCAATATATCAACGCAACCGATAATCCACGTACACCGATTGAAAAGTTTCAAAATAACTTGGTGGAATTAATAAATCAAGCAAAAAATTTTTCTTCGAATATCATATTTGTCGGCTTAACCAAAATAGACGAAACAAAAACAATGCCAGCACCTTGGTCGCCAGAAAAATTTTATAGTAACGAAAATGTGGCAAAATATAATTCAGTAATCAAAAAAATCAGCGGGGAATATAATTTGCCGTTCATTGACTTGCTTGATTTATTAGAAACGAACGAACTTGAAGATGGACTGCACCCAAATTCCGACGGCCATAAAAAAATGTTTTTAAAAGTAAAGGAGTTTTTGCTGTCTAGCAAAATCGTACAGTAGAACCGCCCGAGCAATACATCACTTAACACCGCGATAAGCGGCTCCAGAAAATTTCCTTTATTAATATAATAAGGAGTAAAATTTTCTTCCGACCCAAATTTCAATTCTTTCTTTTCTTAATAAGAATAATAAGGAAGAAAGAATTGAAACTTCGCTTCATCGGGATACGTTGTCGAAAATAAATTTGTTTTTGTCCTTTTACAGTTTAGAATAAAAAATTAGAATTGGGCTAACGAAAAAACCAACAAGGGAGGTGCGCCATGGCAACCGCAACAGTGTCTGAAACATCAGAAAAGAAACGGTTTTCATTTGGGGTCGGGGGAGCGGGATATATCACATGCCCTCACTGCCAAAACGAGCAGTATCACATGGTCTATTGGTCTGTGAACTGCCACAAGTGCGGAAAAGAAATACGTGTAGTTGATCTTTGCAAGTAGAATTTTTCAGCAGCGGGAGGACGCCCAATCCTCCCGCCCAATTCTAATTTTTTATTTTTATAAGGTAGGACAAAACCAAATTTACATCCGACAACACGGCACATGCGGTTCAGAAATTTTGCGCAATTATATTTCAAGGAGTGCAAAATTTTCTCTCCCAAATTTTTCTTACGCTACGCTTCAGAAAAACTTCGGATATGCCTAACGTTATCCAAAATGTCGCTCCGCTTCGCTTGCTATTTTGGATTATAGGTGCTATGGTTTGTTTATAATTAATCAATGAGCATGTGTTGGTTTTCGCTTTAAACGGCTGAAAACGAGTGCATCGCCGACAAAAATGCTATGGCTTTAACGCACAAGCAAAAGGAAAAAGTAACTAAAGAAGTAAAACGTCATGAAAAAGATACCGGTTCGCCGGAATATCAGATTGCGATGTTTACCGAGCGGGTCAAAAAGCTCACTTCTCACCTGAAAAAGAACAAGAAGGATTTCCATTCACGCAGAGGTTTACTCAAAATGGTTGCAAAAAGAAGGAAATTGCTGACTTATTTAGAAAAAACAAACGAGAAGGCTTATAAAAAAATCATAAAAGAACTTGGTCTCAAGGGTTAATCGTTATATAGTAAAAGCGGGGAAACCTGCTTTTATTTTTTAAAATTATAATTTTCATTTTGTTTCAGAATTCGAAATTCTGAATTCAAAATTCTAAAATCGTGGCTCAATTCAAAGAACAGCGGGTCGGCGTGCTGGTAGATATCCAAAATCTCTATTACTCCGCTAAAGTTTTATACAAGAAAAAAGTTAATTTTGGACAACTTTTAAAATCCGGGGTCGGCGAAAGAAAGCTCATCCGCGCTATTGCCTATGGCATAAAAACGCTGGAGGGGCAGGAAGAGAAATTTTTTGAAGCGCTGGAAAAACAAGGCTTCGAAGTTAAAACTAAAGATCTCCAAATTTTTCCAGGTGGAGCTAAAAAGGGCGACTGGGACGTGGGTATTGCAGTAGACGCTATCAAAATGTCTAAAAGTCTTGATGCCATCATTTTAGTTTCGGGCGATGGAGATTATATTCCTGTTGTAGAATACATCCAAAATACTACCGGTTGCCGTGTCGAGATAATGGCTTTTCATGAATCCGCCAGTGCTAAACTTATTGAAAAAGTGGATGATTTTATAGACATTAGCGAAAATAAGAAAAAGTTTTTAATATAAGCATTGAAAATAAAAAATTAGAATTGGGCTAAGAAGGAGGTTATGCTGTGGATTATTGCTTTAATTGCGGTATCGGATTAGAGATAACCGCATACGCTCATGGTGGCCTCGGCGCAGGCTACAAATGTAGCAAATGCGGACGAGAGTTCAGCGTTACGAGAGATCAAAATACGTTTAAGGTTACGGCCATAACAGTTACGAAGCAACCCAAGAAAAAATGAATATGCCCTGCGTGAACGAACAGCCCACGTTCACGCCTAATTCTAATTTTTTATTACAATCTTTGACAAAAGCGTAAAAACAATCTATTGTAAAGTCAATTAACAATTTATAAGGCCTTTGTTGGTGCGTAAAAGACACAGTAGTGGACTCAATGTTTGAGTTTAATACCGTGTTTATAACGTCATTAGCGCAAGGCTAAATGTTTTCATGGAACAAAAAAAATGGTCTCTCCAAATTGGAGGACGAGTTCTTGAAGTAGAAACCGGGCTGTTGGCTAAACAGGCAGGGGGAGCAGTAACTGTCCGCTATGGCGACACGGTTGTTTTGGCAACTGCGGTTATGAGCAAGGGCGCATCCAGAATCAGCGGGTATTTTCCACTGATGGTTGATTTTGAAGAAAGATATTATGCGGCAGGAAAAATAAAGGGGTCGAGATTTATTAAGAGAGAGGGCAGGCCTTCCGATGAGGCAATTTTGACCGGAAGAGTTGTCGACAGAACAATCCGTCCGCTTTTTAATAGCCGCATGAGAAATGAGGTGCAAGTTGTTGTTACTGTTCTTTCTATCGATGGAGAAAATTATCCCGATACGCTTTCCGTAATTGCTGCTTCAGCCGCATTGTCAATTTCTGATATTCCTTGGAACGGACCGGTGGCCGCAGTTCGAGTTGGAAAATCAGCGGAAGGAGAATTTATTCTAAACCCAGTCAACGGGGAAATAGCCGAAAGCGCTTTGGACTTGGTCATCTCTGGCAGTAAAAATAAGATAAACATGCTGGAGGCTGGCGCCAAAGAGGTTCCCGAAGAAGAAATTGTCAAAGCTTTTGCTTTTGGGCAAGAAGCTATCGCAAAAATCGCGACTTTTGTTGAAGATATCGCGAAAGAAGCCGGAAAAGAAAAGGCGGAACCGATTTTAATACAAGGAACACCGGAATTTGAAGCAGAAGTGAAAAAAATTCTGCTTAAAGAAAATCTAGCGGAGGCTTTGTATAATCCAAGCAAGCAAGTTATTGAAGAAAAAATTAAAAAAATAAAAGAAAAGGTAAGCGAATATATCAAAACAATCTCGTCGGGCAATGGGGCTGAGACCACTGAAAAACTAGAAGAAATAGCAGAACAAGTTTTTGAAGAAACGTCCGATGAAATCGTGCATGAAAATATTCTTAAGAAAGATCGCCGTCCGGATGGAAGAAAACTTGATGAAATCCGCCATATTGAATGTATTGTGGGCGTACTTCCCAGAACTCATGGCACTGGTCTTTTCACCCGCGGTGAAACACAGGCTTTGACGATAACAACTCTTGGTTCACCCGGAGACGAACAGGTTATTGACACTATGGAAGTCGACATGAAGAAAAGATACATCCATCATTATAATTTTCCTCCTTATTCTGTCGGGGAAGTGAAACCGATGCGCGGTCCGGGACGAAGAGAGGTTGGCCACGGAGCGTTAGCCGAAAAAGCTTTACTCCCGGTTATTCCCGCAAAAGAAGATTTTCCATACACAATCTTGCTTGTTAGTGAAATTTTAGAATCAAATGGGTCTTCTTCGATGGCCTCAACTTGCGGTTCAACTCTTTCACTTATGGATGCCGGGGTGCCAATTAAGCGTCCCGTCAGTGGTATCGCCATGGGAATAATCGTTGGCAAGAATGATGAATTTAAAGTTTTAACTGACATCCAGGGACTTGAGGACCATTACGGAGACATGGATTTTAAGGCTGCCGGAACAGAAAATGGAATAACCGCACTGCAAATGGATGTTAAGGTTGATGGTATTTCTGTTGAAATGCTTAAGGCGGTTCTTATGCAATCAAAAGGCAACCGAAAAGAAATTTTAGACAAAATATTGGCGACCATTCCTGTCCCCAGAGAAAATATGTCGCAATACGCTCCACGCATTATAACTATGCACATAAATCCGGCAAAAATCAGAAATGTCATAGGAACGGGCGGGAAAATAATCAACGAAATTATTGACGAAACCGGAGTACAGATAGATATTGAAGACGATGGATCAATCTTTATAACATCTACCGACGAAACGTCGTCGCTGCGCGCTCAAAAATGGATTGACAATCTTACGCACGAGGTTAAACCTGGAGAAGTTTTCAATGCTAAAGTGACGAGGCTTATGGCATTCGGCGCATTTGCAGAAATACTTCCCGGGCAAGAAGGACTAATCCATATCTCTGAATTTTCCGACAAGCGCATAGATCGCATCGAGGACATAGCAAAAGTCGGCGATATCATACCGGTCAAAGTAAAACAGATAGATGATCAGGGACGCATTAATCTGACAGCAAAAAACGTAACACCAAAAACAGATTAAGTCCCCGCACCAAATTTTTGCAGAAATAAAATAATTAACATTCAAAAATCTACTTAAAATAATTTATCCAGATACATCGAACATACTTTTTGATGTGGGGGTAAATTTTCTTGGCAAAAATTGATACTTGTTGTAAAATGTAGGCACATCAAATGTGCTTATATTTTTTTATTTTATAAAACAAAAAAATGACAACTCCATCTTCTCCATTTATTAACGGTGCCAGAAGCAATCAGGACGCATCTGCAAATTCGGAAGATTTTTTAATCCGTACAATGCAGGATGATTTGCTTGAGCTGCAAAAAAAAGCGGAGACAGTTCAGGGCACCGCAAATGTTCCGCCTGTAAAAAAAATTGAGCCAATTCCGACCCCAGCGCCAGGACCACAAAAAAGAGCAATCAATCCTGGAGATATATCTTCTCGAGTTGTCCATCCCTTTACTGAACAAATGGCTATACCTGAAAGAAAGAAGCCCATAGAAGTTCCCCTCAAAGATGTCCCTGCAAGCACAAATAGCTCCTCTCGCAAAAACCTTTTAATCAGCATCGTTATAGCTGTTGTTGTCGTGTTGCTTGGAGGATTATATTTTTTAATCAACCGTACGCCCGAACAAGTAGCCGCTCCCCAGGCTGAAACTGCGCAGCCAACCGAAATCCAGCCGGAAGAAACTGCCCCCCCGGTAACAGACGTTTCCACAAAAAAATATACATCGGAAAAACCAAATTATTTATCTCTCAACATTGCGGCTCTTTCGCCGGAAGATATCAAGAAAGCAATCCTCGGCGTTGTGGAAGAATTAAAATCAATGCCTGAAAGTCAAACGCCTTACGAATTTATTGTAGTCGATGTTAATAATAATCCCGTTACATTTCCAATTTTTGCAAACGCAGCAAAATTAGGTCTATCTGCTTCAGCTCTAAGCAACTTAGGAGAAAGTTTTTCCTTGTTTATTTATAACGATGCTGAAAATTGGCGTCTTTCTTTTGCAGCAGACACAACCAAAAAAGATGCGCTGGCAGCCGTGCTGTTGAAACAAGAAAAAACGCTTATTACAGATACGTCCTTTCTTTTTCTAGATGAAAAGCCAGAAATAATTACAGGATTATTTCGTGACAGCAAATACAAAGGTGCCTCAATTAGATTTTTCAATGTCAATAGCCAAATAACGATGTCGATAGATTATTCCATTGTCAATAACAAATTAATCGTTGCCACAAGCAAAAACACTATTCGTGCAATCATAGATCAGTTGATAGCAAAAACCCCCTTAATAGATACGCAAAAAATTGCACCTCCAGTAAGCGCCTCCGCACCTGAAAAAGCTGGCACAACCATGTCGGGCGGACAACCACCAAAAATGACACCCCCGGGTAATTCTACTCAGAGCTTTAGTCCTGCTATCGGCAGTACTAATCTGGTGCAGTAGCATATGTGTGGTCAACATATTTGTGGATAACTTGTGCACAAGTTTGAATAAAACAATAAAATAATTTACTTCTGCGCAAAATGTTTTAATTTACTGTTTTTCATATATCGTCCAAAAAATATAATCAATATCGTTTTTCCCGCTAAAGAGCCCCTTATTACAACATATCGTTGACGATACGCAAATTTTCTGCTATAATTGAGTTGTGATAAGTGTACTTTCTTAATTTAATACTTCTTTTGGAACGGTAGAAGCGTTCCAATCACAATTTCCCCCTATTTGTGATTGGAACGCTTCTCACTGTTCAAGTGTTTCGATAAAATTATCGAAACCGCCTCGATTCTAACCGAGGACCCTAAAACAAAAACAAAAAACTTTTTTTAATACAAAAATAAAAAATAAAAAAAGTAGTTCTTTAAACCAATCAATGGCATAGCCAGAGAACGGTAGAAGCTAAAATATCTGAATAAAAGGTTAGAACAGATATTAACGAAGTATGTATACAAAATACATGCGGCAAGTAAACTAGAACATGCCTTCACCCGGGCTATAAGTTTCAAGTTCACATGTTGATACATACATAACACCTGGCGCTGTTTCGCCTCATTATTTATTATTTAGGCGTTTAGCAGCGCCGGGTTTCCATACTTTATCCTTCAAGAGAAATGCGAGTATGAAATCCGGTTTTGTCTTCACATTTCTTTTAAAAACATTCCCTCACAACGGGGGTTTTTGTTTGCAAAATTATGTCCATTTTTAAGCGAAAAGAGGCGCTATCCCTTGGTGTTCGTGGAGAAAAAGCAGCCATAAAATATCTGAAAAAAATGGGCTATAAAATTTTAGCCAGCAATTTTTTCAATGCGAGTGGACGCAGGCTTGGTGAAATAGACATTGTAGCAAAAGATGGGAACGAGCTCGTTTTCGTCGAGGTAAAAACGCGCGGAGTTTTTAGCAAAGACGGCCCGCCCCCGGAAGAAAGTATTACGCCGACAAAATTGTATAAACTAAATAAGGCAGCCTCGTTTTATATCTCAAAAAACAAGCTCTTTGATTCGCCGTATCGTTTTGACGCCATTACTCTCTTGGCAGATACGGAAAGTAGCTATGCAAAATTGAGACACTTAAAAAATATCTTTTTATAATAGACACTGACTGTTTTATCTGTTACAATTTCGATGTAATTTACTAAAAAATACCCCTATGTCTCTTAATCCACAAACATTGGTCACGTTAAAAGAAAAGCTTATTCAGGAAAAAGAAAGAATACAAGAAGAACTTGGACGTATAGCTAAGCCCACAAAAGATGTCAGCGACTACACTACAACTTTTAATAATATCGGTGATGATGAGGACGAAAATGCCTCTGAGGTTGAGGAGTACGCGGATAATCTCGCTCTGGAAGCGGCTTTTGAAAAACAGCTTAAAGAATTAAATGAAGCATTGGAAAAAATAGACGCCGGAACTTACGGAAAATGTGAAAAATGCAATGCCGATATCCCGGCCGAGCGCCTAATGGCTTATCCGGCAGCTAAAACGTGCTTGAGCTGCTAGCATACCATGGAAAAGAAATCGTCATTAAGACCTTTATCGAAAACCGTGTGCTTTTGTGGCATATTATTTTCTTTTGTCTCTGTTAGCCAGCTTTTAAATTATGTGATCCGCCACAGTGGCGGATTTTATTTGTGCAATAGCGGCATATCTTTCGGTATACGTGTACCAAATATCTTTTTCTGGCTTGTTTTCGCGATATTTTTGCTAGCCCTCGTAGTTTTTTTATACAAAAAAAGGAGCTTTTCGGATGTTTTTGTTGTTGGATTGGCTCTTTCGGGTGGCGGTGCTTTGTCCAATGCAACAGATAGGCTCCTGTTTGGCTGTGTTTTAGATTATATTCCACTTTTTAAAAAAGCACCCGTCTTCTTTAATGTGGCCGATGTCGGAATTTTTTTGGGAACCTGCCTTATTTTTTTTGCGCTACTGGAAAAAACTGTCGGCAGAAGTGAATAACCTGTTAACAATGACTCCGTGAGGGCTCGCTTACTGTTAACAACCGCAGTGACCACGAGTGTATAACTTAGCGACATTTTTATTGCATAGGTTTATTATTTTTTATACACGTCAATAGCCCGGACCGATACATGTTTTGTACACGCCCCCGAGCGACAATTCAGCTCTATTTAAAAGCATCTTCACCTATTTATCCACAAATCACAAGATGCTAATAACAATAACTCTTTATTAATTTATTAAATAAAAACTACTACTTAATATCATGTAGTGTAAATTAAAAAAATATGATAATATATTAATAATATGAAAAGAAAAGAATTTATTATCACCCTATTTTTTATTAGCAGCCTATTGATTATATATGGTCTTTTTCCGGTGAAAAACATATTTCAACAACTTATTATAATGCTCGCATTTTTTAGTGTTGTTCCAATTGTGTTTAATAAAATTTTCTTAAAAAAGAGCCTAGCTAGCGCTGGCCTCGCGGTCGGTGACTGGAAACAGGGGTTGATTTGGAGCGGCGCATGCGCCGTTGCGACGGGGGTACTTTTTTTTGTCGCCATATATTTTTTCAGTTTTTTAAAACACTACACCATCCCATCTGCAATAATCCATAATTATAAAAATTTCATTTTTTACGAATTTATATTAGTGTGCCCAATTATTTTTATCTACGATCTTTTCTTTCGCGGATTTATTATGTTAATACTGGAAAGCAAGGCGCGATATTGGGCTATTCTCATCCAGTTGCTAATATTTCTTATATTGATAGCGGCGACAAAGTCTTTTGTTTGGGAGCTTGTTCCCTATTTAATTGGCGCCCTATCGGCGGGGGTTATCGTGTATAAAAGCAGATCCATTTTTTATTCAACAGCGCTCCAATTTATTATAATGATTATTCTTGACGCCAGTGTTGTGCGTCTAGCAAAATAGTTTTTATTAATATGTTTAAAAGAAAAAAAAATAAAAAAGTAATTGCGCTCCTGGGTGTTTGGGGTTTGGTTTTTTTGCAGCTTTTGCCGGCGTATACACAAGCGGCAACCATTACATCCAGCCTGGTCTCAGGAACCAGTGTAGATACGAGTGCAATTACTACAGCAACATCAGCTGTGACAAGCAAACAGGGTGGACCAACAGTTGATCTTTCTTTTACCACAGATAGCGCGCTTAAAAATGGCGCTGCGGTGACTGCTACGGCTACTACAAGTGGCTATACTGATAGCGCGGGAAAATTATATTTTACATGGTATTTAAAACATGACGGATGTGATTTAACAAATAGTTGGTGGGACAATGATGCCAAGGAAGAGGATGGCACTAAGCTTAAAAATTGCGATTTGGACGGAGACAACCTGATAACGCCGAACGATTGGAAAATAACAGCGGCTAGAATTATCGTACGGGGCACCTTTGAGAGATCGGATGCCGATTATTCTTCCGCGGCAGAATTTGTTGGTGCTACCGAGGGGGGCGTTGTTGCAACGCCATCTGTTACCGATTCAGATACGGGTTGGGTTAAAAACTTTAAACGAGACAATGGTGGAAATCTGGCAGAAGAAAATGATGTAGGCGCCCCAAATTGTTATGTGCAACAACCAGCCAGCGGGATTATTTATGAATTAAGAAAAACAAAATCAATTTTTGATCCTTGTCCATCCGGATATCACCCGTCTTGTATAAAAAATGCCATGGCGACATGCGATGTGCTTAATCCGGATTTTGATTTAAACTCGGATCCGTCCATATGCCAAGATCCAGACCCGGATCCATCATGCGTGTACCCAAAATCAGTAGAAAATGATTTTACCGCGTGTGTTGTAAAAAACGAAGACACTACGAATGAAAATGCAGGGGACGTGTTCAAGTGCAACGTAAAAGATATTGAAAATTACACAACGTCTCTGTCTTGTAAAGATGACTCGGAAATACCCATCTGCACAAGACATGACGCGGATACTGATGTGAGAAATGTTGGCGCGACACTGCTGGGAAGAATATTTGAAAAGGGCAAAGTTGGTGAAGATAATGATACAAACGGGGTGTGTAGCACGCTAGCCAAAGCAAACGAAGGTTCCGACCCACTTGATCCGCCACCAAGCTTTCTTGACAATACGCAGCCAAAAATCACTTCCAGCGCCGAAAGCTGCAGTGTTTTATCAGACAGCCTGATAAATGGAGTAAGCACAGACACCACGGTTTTGGGCGTTACCGTGGAAGACGGAACAACTGTCATAGAAGGAAACGCCGATCTTGGTCCGGCATGTACATTTGAAAAGAAAGAAAATTTATGTAAACATCTCTTTCCATATTTTCCGGAAAAGACCGTGACCGTTAATGATAAAAAAATTGATTTAAGCGATGAAGTAACGGGAGACGGAAAATTTACGCTTAAAGAAAAAGAATTTTGGGGATCTAATCCATCCGTTGCCTCAACAAATGGAAAACAAGCAGACGAGGCCAACATAATGGGATTGGGCGTAGACGGCATTACGTGGGCATACTCAGAAGGTGACGAGGTTGGTGTCACTGTGGAAGGAACATCGGACCTGGCCACCGACCATAATGATTCTTCGTATAGAACCATGTGGGCTTTTTCGCAGGGGGTATGCTCCGCATTATCAGAAATAGAAAGTCGAACAAGCATAGATGCCGGAACGCGAGCTTTTTATACCGAAGAGGATAAAACCATAGGAATACTAACTGCAGACTTCGATTTGGATCGGTGTCTGGAAGAAAATTTGGCAATACCCAACGACAATGGAGCGAGCAGCATGAAGATTGATCTTACGGCTACTCCTGACAACCCCATTAATGACCCCAACGGGTCTTCCGGCGATTCGGTAACAGTTGTGGCTTCCACTCAAAATGTAACGGATTTGAATAGCGTGTACTATACTTGGAAAATTGAAAAAAGTTCTAACGGGGCAGCTGTCCCAAATGAAAACACGGAATGGAAAGACATAACATCAGATATGATAAATAACTATGCAAGCCTTTCAAACACTGACCGGCAGGGGTTGGCAAAAAGCAGTCTGGTTTTTTTACTTAATTTGCCGGCCGATATTGCCGATCCTGACGGGAACGGAGCATTTTATTTAAGAGCGCGGGTAACAGCATCGGAAAATTCCGGGGCTGGAAATCAAACAAGCCAAGGATCAATTATCATAAAAGTTTTAGAGCAAGAAAATCAAGTAATTGCTTATTCTGTAATAGCCGGAAATGGCGGGGATCTCAGTCTTAATAATGGCGTAGGCACAGAACCCATTTGCAACACCCAGGCAGAACAAAGCACCTGCTATGTCACGAAAAACAAAATTATTGGGCTGAAGATACCCAATAACAACAACGACCTTAGCGGATTTTCCTGGAAGGTTAATAATGCTTCAATGACCTGTGATTCGGGCGTATCAACTACCGCATGCAGCGGAAGCGATAATAGTGTGTTATTTATGCCGATACTGGGCAATGTCGGAGAATCCGTAGATGCTGTCGTTAGCGTCATAAGCAAAAAGACAAGCGGCACTGTCGAAATTACCAGGCATTTTGTTATTGTCGAACCCCAAGTAATCATAAACTCCGCAGACGTAACGAGTGCTTGGACAAAACTGATGGGTTATTACAAGGACTTGGACGGAATCAGAACCCCCGATTATAGCAGCCAGGTTTTTGAAACAAATCCCGGGAAAACAGTGAAGTTTACTGCCACAGTTTATTCTTCGTGGGGGCAGAGTTCAAGTTTTGACTGGTCGATTGATGGCACATCGCAGGACAATAGCAGTAATCAGATATCTTTTTATGTAGACAAGGCATCGGGAGAAAGTTATAATATCAGCTTGACTTCAACAGCCACCATTACCACGGAACAAGAAACGCAAAATAATAATCTACGCAAGGCTCTTTTAAAAAACTGGGGAGTTTCTCCGGAAAATTCTGTGGATGACGAGGATATTAATACCAGTATTCAGTTAGACGTTACGGATAGTTCTTCTCAGGCGCTACTAAATTCCGATAAGACGGGAATTTTTGCCAGCTTGATAACAAATCTGCCGGAGCAAATAATGTTTTTAATTAAAATCATATTAACTGTTTTCACATTGATGTTATCAACAAGCCTATTATTCGCTTTTGTGCCGGAATCGATTTTTGAAAGAAGATAGAGCTGATTTTTAAAAATTAGTCTATATTTTTGTCCGACCCCTGTTTGAGTTTTTTACACAAAGCTACGCAAAGAGCTTAGATTACAAAAACAAAATGCTTAAAATAAAAACATTAGCTATCATTATTGCGGCTACGCTATTTTTTAGCGCAAACGCCATGTTGGCAGAAGCCTCAATCGCCGCAGGCAGCACGTGTGCCGGACCCACGGAGTGCGCCGCTAATTGTGCGGGAGGAACTTACAAAAAAATGGAAGCCACTTATACCAGCGGCGATTTTGGCATCGTTGAATTATCCCCTGAATACTATTTGTGCACGGGCGCAGCCGCTACTAAATTTCAATATACTCTATTGGAAGCATTCCCCGGATTTTTTTCCGCAGGAGCTTCACCGGATTTGCCAGCCATGATTCTGGCAATCTATAAATTTGGAATATGGACAGTTGGAATTGCCGGACTTTTTATGCTGGTTATCGGAGGATTTACATATATGGCAAGCGCGGGAAATAATGCCGCGCTGACAAATGCAAAAAAAATCATTTGGGATTCTCTTTTGGGAATCGTAGCCGCAATGGGAGCCTATCTTGTTATGTATGTTATCAATCCTGATTTAACAAAGATAAATATTAGTTTTACAAC
>Ga0247841_10008488_pt1 | contig 14770 bp, 18 predicted proteins | sample LaCruzMarch2015__2_FD_192410 | JGI IMG/M metagenome (GOLD analysis project Ga0247841, IMG submission 192410) | Freshwater microbial communities from meromictic Lake La Cruz, Castile-La Mancha, Spain - LaCruzMarch2015_18m | ecosystem: Environmental > Aquatic > Freshwater > Lake | place: Spain...
CATTCCGTTGCACCCCCCATCTGGAGCACAGTTATAATAAAACTCTCCACAATAAACATCACAATAATTATTTGCCAAACTATTATTCGAATCATCCACTAATCCGCAAGTACAATCAATTTGATAACTCGAATTATAACACCCCTCTATCTTGCTACACCTTGGTACCGAAGTCGGAGTTAATGTTGGTGTCAAGGTCAGTGTCGGTGTATTGGTCGGAGTTTGAGTTGGTGTATTGGTTGGTGTTTGTGTTGGTGTATTGGTTGGTGTTTGTGTTGGTGTATTGCTCGACGTCGGGGTATTGGTCACCTTGGCAAGACAATGCCCTCCGGCAAATACGTTATCACACTCTAGTCCGTTACGGCACCACTTTGTCTGCCCGCCTGTTCCACAACAAGTATCACCGGCGCTATCGCACTGACACCACATTGCACAAGTATTCATATCTCCCTCACAAAAATTTTTACCAACATTACATATTGGCGGATCATAAGGCAATAAATTATATTGCTTCCCACATCTTGTTGCCGTCACATTTTCCTGGCACAAATACGAAACAAATTTACATTTCAAATCACTAGGATCACATCCCAAACCACTATTACACATCCACGCATTTAAAGACGCCACATAACAACAACTATCACCCGCCTGCTCACACTGTCCGTTCACTGCCGCTTGTTTATTGATGTCTTGACTCCTTTCCACCAAGCCGAGAACAACCGGCATCGCCACCGACACCACCAAAACAAATATAATTAAATTAATTCTTTTTAACATTCAAACTATTTTAATTATCTCACAAAAACTTTACATATTTATTACAGAGCCGAAGGGGAGAGTCGAACTCCCGACCTAAGCTTTACGAAAGCCTTGCTCTACCAACTGAGCTACTTCGGCAATAAAAAGTCCCTCCCTGGAGCGGCTAGAGGGAATTGAACCCTCGACCTATCCTTGGGAAGGACATATTTTACCACTAAACTATAGCCGCGCTGGACTATTTTATCACGGTAGCATCAAAGTCATTCCGATTTCGATTTTGTTTGGATTGCTAATCAAAGCTTTATTGGCTTTATAGATATCCATCCATTTGTAGCCATCGTTATATTTGGCCACGGCAATCTTCCATAAATTATCATTTCTGACAACCACATAAGTACTACCAGTAATAGTTGGCTTACTTTCTGCCACAGCTTGTTTTACCGTAAGTTCGGGTAAAATCAGCTCTTGACCAACTTCAATGTAACTGGCACTCTTTAGTTTGTTTGCCGATGCAATCTCTACCCATTTATAACCATCATTATATTTCTTGACGGCGATTTTCCACAAATCGTCACCTTTTTCGACGATATATGTCCCACCCTTAATCATCTTCGAACCTGTTTCTGTTAACTCAACGCTATTTTCCGCTCCCGGAATCTTGGTTGTTTTCTTTCTGCCGTTAAAAAAATTAATTACTAAGCCGATCACTACCAATACAATTGCCAATCCTAGAAACATACTGATTGCTTCTTCGGTTGATTTAAAAAACTTATTTTCTTTTTTTATCATTTTTTTAAAAATAAACCTAATAATATAGCCAACGGGGGAATCGGATTAACTCCACTTTACATCAATATAAACCTATAGTCAATAGGATTACTGCTATTTTCTTCGCATAATAATCTCATCGGAGATTATTGGCTTCATTCCTGAAAATTTATTGATTTCTTCAATAAATTTACTAAAAATATCCCAACTTATCGAATAAATTCTTTGTTTTGTCTGATTTTTTACCTGTACTAACCCCGCTTTTTTTAATATAGACAGATGATTCGATACCGTTGCCTGACCTATATCCATTTTGGCCACAATTTCATTCACCGACATCCCGCCATTCTTCAGAATAGTTAATATCTTCCTCCTATTCATATCTGATAGTGCTTTAAATATTTTTTCCATATCACCCTATTATATCGATATCCGTCAATATATCAATTGACTGCTTGCAATTTCAATTAATTCCAGTCAAAATACACACATGACAGACATAAAAAAAGAAAGAACACTTGTCCTGATCAAACCAGATGGAATTCAAAGAGCCTTAATCGGCGAAGTTATTAAACGCTACGAAAGAACCGGCCTTAAGCTAAGCGCCATGAAAATGCTTATCCCTACCAGAACCCAAATTGAAAAACATTACACCGTCGATGCAGAATGGTTATTTAAATGCGGTACCAAGGCTATAAACTCATATCTCGAAAGGGGCCTCCCTGCACCAACAGAACACCCAGTTGAAATTGGTAAATTAACTTTAGAAAAACTAAAAAATTATATGACTAGCGGACCTGTCATCGCCATGGTCTGGACCGGTATGAATGCTATCGGCGTTGTCAGAAAAATTACCGGTTCCACCGAACCCCTTACTTCCGATGTTGGTTCAATCCGTGGCGATTTCACTATCGATTCTTACCAAATGTCCGATACCAGCGAACGATCGGTCAGGAATTTAATCCACGCTTCCAGTAGCCCTGTTGAAGCCGAACAAGAAATTGATATCTGGTTTGATAAACACGAATTAATTAACTACCGACTATTCAACGAAGTCGTCCTCTACGATACCAATCTTGACGGTATTCTCGAATAAAATTTATTTCTTTGTCACTTCCTCGACCGCATCCACAATTGATTGGGTATTAAATCGTTCCAATAATTGCTGTTTCCAATTTTTATCGTCAAAAGAAATATTTGGTAAAACTCCATTACCTTCTATCGGCAAACCATCTTCTCGAAGAGTCAAAGTATGAACTAGAAATACTGAAAATGTCTCATTATCGGCAATTTTGCTCGTCAAAGGAAAAACTCTCTCAACTGTTCCCCAGCCTTTTGTTTTTCGTCCAACCACAACCCCAACGTTATATTTTTTCAAAACTGATGCCATCATTTCTGCCGTAGATTGGGCATTTTCGTTAATTAAAATTACAACTTTTTTGTACTGCACCAAACTATCTAACCAACCAATTTTTGTTTTGAAATCCTGCTTTTCACCCTGATGTAAAAACTGATAAGCATATTGATCGTTACCGATAAACGGACCCAAGAAGTAGGGGAGACCGTCAATCGCCCCACCGATATTATCCGATAAATCCAAAATTAACGCATTTACGCCCGCTTTTCCTTTTACTTTTTCAAATACCCTTGTCATTTCATCAAAGGTCGTCGGTGAGAATTTAGTCATGTGAACATAAAACACATCCGGCCTGACTAATTTATAGTCCATTGTCGGTTCCACCCCGGCCATATCGTAATTTTTCCTCGATGCCGGATCGGATAAGGTCTTATATGCCTGTTGAACTTTTTGATATTTTTCCGCTGCTTCCGGCGCTTTATTCACACTAGGATCCCATTTTTTCGACTGCTCCTCATACGCCTTGGCAATCGCCGCCTCACTAGCCTCTTTCGTCACTCCCAAATCTTGATACCGATTCTCTTCCGTCTTGTTTTGAACCACATCCGCCAGTGCCTTTTCTTCTTTTTGTGAATACAATCGACTACGTCCGAACGGTTCCAAATTCGACAAAACGACATCGGCCAGCATCGCACTAAACTCTTTTTTCTTGGCCTCGTCCGGATACTGATCAACTACTTTCAGGAGCATTTTATTCATGCTCTCCTTGTCTTTTTTGGTCACATTCTGACTTTGTCCGCTTAATTTTTCCGTCCCTAAAACAAAAACATTGACCAACTGCTCATCGGTTAATTTATTCCAATAATTTTCCTGAATCGTTTTGTAAACTTCATCCAAAAATGCGACATATTTATTTTCTTGTTTCGTTTCTACCGTTACCTTCTTTTTTGATCCAACTTTACCTATACCAAACCCAGCCACAAAAATCAAAATAATTACCAATCCCAAAAAAAATTTTTTCATAGGTATTCCATGATACAGACAAGTACCCCTCAAATTCAAGGCCTCAATTCTCTCTCGTCTTTTGCCTTTTTTGTATAATCTTCAATTGTCTTAATTATTTTTTTATCCAGTTTGCCATCGTTAGCCCCTAAATAATGACCATCCTTGTCATAATTTTCAACCTCCACCTCACCAGTTTGTTTCAAAAATTTCATTATACAATAATCCTCTTCCGGAAATCTCAAAGTCACCTGTTTAACATCAGTAGTATTTGTATCGATACAAAACTTATCTTTAACACTGTCCGATCCAAAAGCCTCTCTCATAAAATGAATCGCTCGACGAACCCTTATGTTATAAAAAGGGTTAATTTGAAAATTTTCACTATATTCTCGACCTTTTCTGCTCATACCGTATTATATCACACTTAATGGCCAAAAAAACCTCTCGCCTTGACATCGGGAATCATCAAAAGCGTTGCATTTTGGGCTCGACAAGATTCGATTACTTTTTCATCGGCGACCGATCCGCTTGAAGTCAAAATTACTTTTATTCCTGCTTTCATCAAAGTTTCCGGTCCGTCCGTAAACGGAAAAAAACTATCACTGTAAGCCACCGCCCCATTCAAATCATGCCCTGATCGTTTTGCCCTATAAATAGCCAAATCTGCTGCTCCCACCCGATCTTGCTGACCCACTCCGTTGCCCAACAAAAATCCTTTAACAATCGAAATTGTGTTGCTGTTACTCGTTGTACCAATCGCCCAAGCCAAAATAATATCCTTTTTTTGCGCTTCGCTTATTTTTCCATAAATTTTTAAATCGGGATCATCAAAATCCAAAATATAAGTAAAATTCGGCTGAATAATATATCCACCCCGAATATCTTTTCGGTTAGGGGACATGTCTAAACTTTTTTTGCTTAATTTTGCCAAAGCCTTATTGACCACAAAACGGCATTTATCTTTTTTTCTTTTCAATAGTTCAATCGCTCCTTTGGTAAATCCGGGACACACAATATTGTCCAAAATTCTTCTTCCACCATTGGCCTTAAACGTTATCATCAACTCAGCCAATTCTTCATTTATAGGGAAATTCACCATCATTGATCCGCCAAATACGGCCAAAGGATCGCCACTAATTAAATTTTTGATCACCTCTGCCGCATCACTCCCGACTGCCGCTCCACAGGCATTACCATGCTTCACTGCCACCGCAACCTTGCTTGAATCCTTGATTTTATTCACTTCCATACCCGCCACAATATGAGTAATATTTTGCACCATTCTATTGGTATCCAGCAAATTTATCGCACTTCTTTCGGTTCCCTCAATTCTTATAAACTTTTGCATTGCCAAGGGATCATCGGTTTCTGTGTAAACAAACATCGCTCCCGGCTGCCATGGATTTTCACCATATTTCAACTTCTCTTTGAAAATCTTTTTGGCCATTATTTTTCAATCGAATAATTAGGTGCTTCCTTGGTTATCTGCACATCATGAGGATGACTTTCTTTCAAACCGGCCGTACTCACTTCCATATATTCCGCCTTTGTCTGTAAATCTTCGATTGTCTTGCAACCACAATATCCCATTCCGGCTTTTAACCCACCCAGTAATTGAAAAATAACATCCGATAAAGACCCCTTGTAAATTACCCGACCCTCAATTCCTTCTGGCACCAATTTTTCCTGTCCTTCCTGAAAATATCTATCCTTACTACCTTTATTCATCGCTGCCAAAGATCCCATACCTCGATAATCCTTGTACGCTTTACCTTGAAAATATTCTTTTTCTCCCGGGCTTTCTTCTGTTCCGGCAAACAAACTTCCAATCATGACCACGCTGGCACCAGCCGCAATTGCTTTGGTAATATCACCAGAATATTTAATTCCGCCATCGGCAATTACCGGAATATTGTATTTTTTTGCCATCTCGGCACATTCCAAAACTGCCGTAAATTGGGGAATACCAATTCCGGCCACAATTCTTGTTGTACAAATTGAACCTGGCCCCATCCCAACCTTGATCGCATCAGCACCCGCCTCAATTAAATCTTTGGCTGCCGCTGCTGTCGCGATATTTCCACCAATTACCGCCAAATTAGGATATTTTCTCTTGATTCTGGTAATTTTTTCCAAAACATTTTTACTATGTCCATGGGCACTATCCACGACTACGATATCCACTCCATTTTTTACCAAAGCATCAACCCTGGCCATATCTTCGGAAGCTCCAACCGCCGCCCCAACAATCAAACGACCCCTATTATCCTTGGTCGCGTTTGGATAATCAATTACTTTCTGTAAATCTTTAATTGTAATCAAACCTTTAAGGTTAAAATTATCATCTACCAATGGTAATTTCTCGACTTTACATTTTTTGAAAAGATCCCTGGCCTGCTCCAAAGTCGTCCCGACCGGGGCGGTTACCAAATTCTTTTTTGTCATTACTTCTTCAACCATCTGATCATAATTATCTTCAAATCTCAGGTCACGATTAGTCAAAATACCAACCAATTTACCGTCATCCGTTATCGGTATGCCGGAAATATGATACTGCGCCATAAGCGCCACTGCCGCTCGAACCGATTCTTTCGGACCAACCGTAATTGGATCGTCAATTATGCCGTTTTCCGATCTTTTTACCCGATCAACTTCCCGGGCTTGATCTTCTATTGATGAATTTTTGTGAAGTATACCAACTCCGCCCTGTCTTGCCATCGCAATTGCCATTCTCGCTTCCGTCACTGTATCCATCGCCGCACTAAGTAAGGGTACATGCAAAGTGATTTTTTTGGTCAGATGAGTCGCCGTACTCACTTCCGAAGGGACAATTATTGACTTGCTCGGCACCAGGGTAATATCATCGAATGTTAAGGCCTTTCCTAGATTTCTTGTTTTATTTTTCATGTGTATAATTTGATTAAAATTATACAAAAGATTATACCACACTTTGATCAAAAAACGCTAAATCTTGGCAAAACCATTAAAATGCACCTCGGCGTCATTAAATATCTCTCTCACCTGATATTTCCCCTTGGTATAAATTTCTCCGTCTTTTATAAAATGAATTGCTTCCAAAATCACAATACTTGCCTTTGGCATCGACAAGCGACCCTCCCCTTTGGTTTCCAATAATGGTATTTCACCCATAAGCCAATAATTCCTCTGTCCTTTTTTCAGAAAATTATACGTTTCACCAGCTTTTAAATCTTCCGGAATACATTCTTCGATCGCCCTATTTCCATTTTTAAATTCACCAATATCTCTCAAAGCCAAATCCGGATTAAATTCCACTTGTATGCCCATAATTCATTATACCAATAAAAAGCCTGCCGGAATTCCTTGCTCTCCCCTTATGCGTAAATACTCCGTCTCTTTTGTTGGTGTAATCGAGATTATCCCGATAATTGCATTCACCTCTGTCTTAACAATTAATTCTTCCTTTCCGTTAGCGCTATAAATTGTCACCCAATCCTCGGTATTCCAGGTTGGTGTAATTTTTTTAATTTCAAAACTATCCGACAATAAGCCTTTTTCACTAAAATCTAAACTACCGACAATTCCAAGTCCCTCAACCCATTTATTAATACCAATAAGAGATTGCGGTTTGGCCAAAATCACAATAGATCGATCATCATTTATAGAGAGTTGGACAATATCAAAATTTCCCAATTTTTTAGCTGTTATTTCGGAAATCCTTGCCCCAACAAAAGGTTTGAAAAAAGCCTCTCCGACATAACTATCTATACACTGCACCACCTTCTCTTTCCCCATATAGCCCGTATTATAGCACCCAATCTCATGCTTCTTTGCAAATTAACCCATAATATGTTATAAATCACCACATTGACAATAATTTAAAACATTTGCGTTTTAAACCCTTTGCCAACCGTTCTTTAAAAAACAGTTCGTAAAGAAATTGTATTCAAATTCACCCCGCCGACAAACCTTATCGGTAGAGTGAATTTGAATACATATTATGAAGGAGGAAAATAATGAATTTTTGGGCTTGGATGTATATTGGCAGTGTAATAACGTATATAGTCTATTCCATCTTTACCTTTTTTGATGTACAAATTATTCTCGTGATTAGCTTACTTGCTTGTCTGTTTTTAGGCATTGCCGGAACGAGATTTCTACTAGGAACGCTGTTGTTGATCCTGTTGGGCTTAATAATATTGTTGAATATGTTTCTGTCGATAAAGAGGAGGACAAAATGAACCCAGACTTTTACCTGATGTTGCTATCATATCTTTTATTTGTCGTATTTTTTCTAATAGTGTTGTGGGAAGAGTTAAAAATTCCGGATTTTGTCCTAATGGTAGTTATGTCTGTCATTATCACCATAATGATTTACTCTGATCAATCTCAATTCGAACACTCGCTCGCCGTAACGTTCTTAAAATTAGCAATCCTTGCCGACATCGCTGCAATTGGAAAAAGGATCTATCTGGCTATACAAAAAGCCAAAAATCTCAAGAAAGGAGAAAAATGAACAAGCAAGAGATAGAAATTATGGTTGATAAAAAGAAAAAAGAAATCGACGATATGAAATACAGTCTACAGCACGACACCCTTACTTCTAAAGAAAAAAATGATTTGAAAACCACAATTGAAACCCTTAAAAAAGAATTATCCGACTTCCTATGGAAAAACAACCCAGATCACATCGTACTATCAAGCTGTAAATATTGCCCCGGTCGCCCAAGAGGAAAATGTAATTGCCGAAAAATCTGTAAAAGGAATCGAAAGAAAGTCGGTGAATGTAGTTGCGGCTAAAGCTTCAAAAAAAATAGAAACAGTTCCTCCCCACACCCCCATCCCCAAAGTTCTTTACGAACTGTTTTTATTTTTTCCAAACACCCTCCCTTGTTAATTTCTCCCATTTTTGCTATAGTATTTAAGTTTTCAGGGTCCTTGGTGCAGCGGTCTAGCACATTCGCCTGTCACGCGAAAGATCGTGGGTTCGAATCCCATAGGACCCGCCCATTGGGAGTGAGGGGTTTGTAAATTCATCTTTTAACGTTAAATACGGGGCTAATTTGGGTGTTCCAGAAGACAGTTCTTGGTAGTTGGGCATATCATCAAAAATGAGTCCAAAGAAGGCAGCCCTTTTGAGTGGATTTAGCGTATCTATCAGCAATTCTTCGAGGTGTTCCAGAAAATACCCAATACAGTTCATCACTTTTCCCATATCTACGTTATCAGCATTTTTTATTTGCTTTATTTTTTCTTGTTCCAGTTCCTGAACTTGTGTTTCTGCCTTTACTAAATCCTTTTCAAGATACTTTATGGCAATTTCCGAGCTTAGATACTTCATTTTGTCGGCAGAAGCTTGGGCGCTTGCTTGATATTCTTTGATTTTATTATCTATGATAGTTATGTCTTGATTTTTGTTTTTAATTTTTTCATTCCACTTGGTTAAGACATATTTTTTGAGGTTATCTATGTATTGTTGGTCAAACTTTAAATTTCTAACGAATGTTTCTATTGTTTCTTCCATTTCTTTTGAAGGCACCCTAAAATAATGACCTCTATGATTGCAGTGATAAGCGGGATAATATTTTCCCAATTTACCTCGTGAGGCACTGCCAAAAAGCGGTCTGTTGCAATGAGGACACATCACGACTCTTTTGTAGGGAAAATTAGGATTATTTACCAATCTTGTTGTCATCCATTCAGGTAACTCTTTTTTCCAAAGTTTAACCTCGTCTCCATTTTGGGTGAGAGTTCTTTTTCCTTTATTGGCTGTATTGAACATATCGATACTCACCAATCCATCAAAGTGACCCTTAATCAATTGTCCTTCAGTCCATTTTTCAGAATTAATACCGGCGTAAATCGGATTTTGAATAAAACGCCAGAAATGTTTGAGTGTTAATGGATTACCACCGCGCGTTCCTATCGTTTTTGTTCGGTCATTTGGATTACGGCGGTGTCTTATGCGTGTTTTATAACCCATACCATTTATTTTATTTACTATTTCTTGGTCGGACAAATCACCGGAACATCGAAGTTCAAACATTTTAATGACCCATTGTGACTCTTCCGGATGAGGTTTCAAAACTACTCTTTTACCGTGTGGAGTTTCGACTTTTTCATTAAGATAACCAAACGGCGGTTGTCTAACGCGATATCCCATACGGACATAACGGATTTGTGCCCCAATCATACGAGTCTGAATATCCCTCATTTCATCTTTGGCTCGTTCTGCCTCTAACATTTCTGATTTTTTGGTTGGACTATAAACACTCCACTTATATTTGAGTCCCAAATGTTCCAGAGTGTTTACATCTTTACTGCCAATAATACCGTAAATGTCAACTAAATGAACTTTTTCTTTATCCAACTGCATTTTAAGATGGTCATATAAATATGAACCACCTCGAGTAAAACGGTCGATCGACTTAATAATAAATAATTGGATATCGTTTTTGGGATTTTTACAATAATCTATGGCTTCTTGAACCGGTTGTTCTTCTTTAGAGGCGGACTCCATAAAAATAAAGAATTTTTTGATTTTAATATTTCGCATAGTCGCAAACCGTTCTATTTGTTCTTTTTGGTCTTCCGGAGAGTCGCCTTGTAATCCTTGTTTGACAGATGATACTCGGATGGCGGCAACAGCATTTTCTTGAGTCGGTATATTATTCATATTTTTTCCATAACCCTATCAACGATAAGATTGGCAATAATTTGTAATCGTTCCTCAACTGTTAATTGTGACCCATTCTGAGGTATATTCTTTGTTTCTGACGACAATTCTTTCATTGGCTTATTAGTAAACTACTATCGTTATAGCAATAGTATACTATCGATATAGAGATAGTGTCAAGAGGTCAAAATCATTTACTTTATACCAAATAGGTGATATAGTCTGATACACCACTAAGTATCAGCAGGTTGATAATAAATATGACCAAAATTAAACCTAATTCCAAAAAAATCACTACATCTATATTCTCTATATATAAAGGAGGGAAGTTGTGAATAAAAATCATGAGACAATACTCATCTACCTCTATCGCTACCGTTTCCTAAAAAGAGAACAGCTCCAAAAACTATTCAAACATAAAAATCATAGAACAATTCTTCTCTGGTTAAATCAATTAACTAAAACCGATTACATCAGGCGTTACTATAATCCAAAAACCATTAATACTCCAGCTCTATATTCTCTAGGATTAAAAGGCAGAGCTTACTTAAAAGAAAACAAAAGAAGATTAAAAATTAGCTTAACCCATCTTAATCGTATTTGGAGAGAGCCAGAGTTATCACTTCAATTTCGTTATAACTGTTTACTAATTGCCGATATTTATTTGTCACTTGAAAAACTGATTGAAACGACTGGTGCTAAACTTCGTTTTTTTACCAAGAGTGATCTATACAGCGTTAAAGATCTACCCCTACCTCATCCAGATATTTTCTTTCACATAGAAGAAATTGATGGTGTTAAAAAATATTATTTTCTCGATATCTTTAATTATTTCACTCATCAAATTAAATTCAAAAAACGCATCGAACAATATTACGATTATTATGACGAAGATACTTGGCAGGAGAGTACCGACGATCGCCCTTTCCCCACAATTATTTTTGTCTGCTCGGATAAGCGCTCATACAATTACATCAATTGGTACTTACGCGAAAACTTGCTAGAAGACGACAATTTAGATTTCTATCTGACCACCAAAAAAATCCTAAATACCGAAGGTCTAACTAGACACGCCCTCAAAAAAGTAATGGCAAAGGTGGACTAAACAATAAATTAAGTCATAATAAAACAATGTGCGAAAATTTGATGATATTTCAAAAATTCTACGATTTTACCGTGTTGTTGTATCCGATAATAAATCGGATACCAAAGAGTCACAGGATGGTGTTGGGTAGGATATTAGAATGTACTTGTCTTAAAATATTAACTTTAATAATAAGAATAAATAAATCTGGAAATCAGAGAAGAGCAAATTTACACAAAATAATATCGGGAAAACTGGATACTTTAAGAATATTAATTAGGTTAACCAAAGATTTGAAATTTATGAGTGTTGGGCAGTATACGGTAACAGTAAAACAACTTAATGAAATTAGTAAAATGATCTATTGTTGGAGTAAATCATAATTGTTATTATTTATTTGGCAATAGCCCAAAGCGCGGCTTTATCCGCGGCGGCAATTGGAACAATGGTACGAATGCTGGTGCGTTCGCCTTGAATCTGAATAATTCGCCCGCCAATCGTAACAACAACATCGGTTTTCGCTGCGCCAGTGATTTTTTGCGCCAAACGAGTGATATATATTTACGGATGTATATTCAGAGTTTAATAATCACAAGCTATATCCAGCCCTCTAAAAAAGGACAAACATAAGACCTGTATCCCCTTTCTGTATTTTTCGGAAAGGGGTAAATAGGTTTTTAAAATAAAAAAATGTATGACAAAATTTATGACCTAAATAACTTAATTATTGCTCATAAAAAAGTTACCAAAAGCAATAAAAACAAATTATCATCGCTACGATATTTTTATTTTTTGGAAAATAATTTGTTGAAACTTGAAAGTTTATTATCGGAAGAAAATTATAAAGTTAAACCTTATAAACATTTTATTGTTACCGATCCAAAAAGACGACAAGTATCGGCACCGGCATTTGAAGACAGGATTGTTCAACATTCATTAGTATCGGTAATTGAGCCAATTTTTGATAAGACATTTATCGATGATGATTATGCTTGTAGAAACAATAAAGGAACACATTATGCTCTAAAAAGGGCAAAAAAGTTTTTACAAAGTGCGAGGACATTTTATGGAAAAGAAAAAGATATTTTTATTTTAAAAGGTGATATAAAAAAGTTTTTTGGCTCAATTTCTTGGGATATATTGTTAGAAATAGTTTTTAAAAAAATTAAAGATAAAAGAACTTATAATTTGATTGAAAAAATAATAACGAATCATTCAATGTACGGTGAAGATAATAATCCAAAGCTTTGTCAGCAAGGTTTATTTGAGGAAAAAAAAGAAGAACCACCGGTTTCGACACAAAATAGAACTGGTTTGCCAATTGGAAATTTAACTAGCCAGTTATTTGCCAATGTGTATATGAACGAATTGGATCAATATATAAAACATAAACTAAAAGAGAAATGGTATGGGCGATATATGGATGATTTCTTTATTATTTCAGGAGACAAAGAACATTTAGAACAAATTAAAGTCGAGATAAATAATTTTTTGAAAAATAGATTAAAACTCAATCTTCATCCTAAAAAATCATTTATTCAAAATGTAAAATATGGAGTGTGTTTTGTCGGATATAGGATATTTTATGATCATATATTGATAAATGGTTCGACTTTGAGACGATTTCAAAAGAAATATGCGAGAAAATTAAAAATGTTTCGAAAAAATAAAATTAGTGAAGAAGATTTACATAGATGCGAACAATCATTTTGTGGACATATGAAACATGCGAATGCTTATTGGTTGAGAGAAAAGATGTTTAATAATTAATATCGTAAATTTTACCACTGGCTAGATCTCTGAGATAAGTTAATTCGATATTGACAATCTGTCTACCAATGTCAGTGTTTTGAGTAATATTGTCGATCAAATCCTTTTTACTATATGGTTTGTTATTTCCGATTAGAGTGCCAATATTGTTTGGATAGGTTTCGAGTCGAGCAATTACTAATTCTTTTTCTGTTTGACTAATACTATTGTTCTTCATGATTATTGAAACGATTAGGATTTTACAATTTCAATGTTTTTATAATTTCTTTTAAGGCAATTGGGGTAACTCTTGTATTTAATATTTCATTTTTCAGATTTTTGAGATCGTTGTCATTTAAAACAACTGGACGTTTATGAAAAACACAGTTATATTCCTCTAATTCAGGTTTGGCGAATTGAGCCGCTCTATCTTTTATTTCTTCAGTCGTTAATAAAACAAAACAATACAACCATGTATCAGTTTTTGAAATGTTTTTACTTATTTGTAAATTACAAAAACAATTTAGTCTTTTTGAATCTTCAATTGAAAGAATTTTGGCAACATAAATAATATCCGAATTAGCCGCTAGAAATACATAGTCTTTATCTTTATATTCAAAAATATCACCAAATGACAAAATATTACTTTCCATATTTAAATTAGTGACTCCATTAATTCAATTTCTTCTTTGCTAATACAACAATCAGAATCACTTGCGGCTAAACTATACGAAATTTCTTCTAGCATAGCAGTTTCCATCCATGGAGATTCTTTGTGTGAAGCGTCTTCAATATATTTTGTATTTTTGTTTCCAAATCGATTACAAACCAAATCTAAAATTTCTAGTTCGGTTTCGGAAAAATATTTTTTATCTTCTTCACCAAATTTTTTGTTGGGTATCATTCTGATCATGTCTATTCCTTGAGGGCGTTCGAAACTAATAGCGTCAGTTAGAATTGAATTATCTGGATCATCAGAAGCAGTATCAATTAAGTTTTTGATTGATTGTGGAATTGGTCCATGTTCTAAGTGGATGTATCTGTCATAAGTTACAGGAGAGCCATATTTTTTGATGTGAAGAAAATCCAAAAAATAAAAAAGTTTCATGAGTTTAACTTTTCCAAGATATTTCGTGTCGGTGTTGGTGCCAAAATAAAGTAAGATTGCTTTTAGTTTTGGGAGTGATATGTTCATTGTTATTCTAATTAGTTTGACACTATTTTTACCACAAAGCAAGTGAGATAGCAATTTTTTGGTAGATTAGACAAAAATAGCAAAATTAAGGGGTTTATATTTTAAAATAGTTTTCGACCGAAAAAAGACATTGGTCTAAAAACATTTGTTTAAACAAATTCAAGTTATTTTGTTCATAAAAAAGCAAAGTAGCCT
>Ga0247841_10008492_pt1 | contig 14768 bp, 10 predicted proteins | sample LaCruzMarch2015__2_FD_192410 | JGI IMG/M metagenome (GOLD analysis project Ga0247841, IMG submission 192410) | Freshwater microbial communities from meromictic Lake La Cruz, Castile-La Mancha, Spain - LaCruzMarch2015_18m | ecosystem: Environmental > Aquatic > Freshwater > Lake | place: Spain...
TGGTTTAAGAATAATACCTTCTTTTTGTAATGCAAGTGAAACAGCACAAGGATCACCGTCGCAGGCTTCAATCCCGTCAGTAAATAAAATGATTATGTTCCTGCAATTTTCACATTCAGGAAAATCTTTTGCAGCTAAAGCCAGGGATGAGGCAATTGGTGTTGTTCCCATGGGTACAAGATATTTCAGCTTTTGTTTTATTTTCTGGGCAGTATTGATGCCAATCGGTACCTCAAGCTTAGTGTCACTGCAATCCTGAGGTGGTACAGGACTCTGATGCCCGTATATTCTGAGACCCATTTCAAGATTATCAATATATTGCAGACTGTCAACTGTTTTAAGTAACAAATTGCGCGCAATATCTATCTTTTTTCCTGTTTCCCATCTGATATTCATACTCTGAGATGCATCGAACACCAGCAAAATTCTTGTTATCGGGGGTTTTGTCTTCTCCTGGGCAGTAAGCCCGGAAAACTCAAACAAAATAACCAGTATAATACAACAGATGTACAGGCCTTTGCACTTCATTCCTTATGGTAAAATTAAGAATGTAATTCTAAACAATTCATGAGATATTTCCAAATATGTTTGATAATGCGGTAATAATTAATAAAGTCTGATGTTTTAACAAAGGTTTAAATTTAAGATTCAGTATTCATGGCACTGGGAATTTCATTTTCATCCCTGAAATACAGGTAATAGTCTCTGGTCATTAATTTATATTTATCAGAATAATGATGCCTGGCACCTGTTGAAATAATAAGATTATCCTCGGCTAACCTGCTCTTTACTTCTGAAAACTCCAGTAATAAACGATTTACTGTTTTGCCGGGTGAGGGGATTACATTTGTTTTCCGTATGCAATAAAAACCATAACCAGAAGCTGTTGCAATAAATACATTGCCTTCAATGTAAGGTAAAATTATTGATAAAGTACCTCCTGCAATAAGTATATTTCTGGCACCTGATAAAATTTCCGCTGTACTTAACAGGTCATTATGCCTTGCCAGCATTCTTCCCTTTGCCGGTGCTTTAAATGAATTCTGAAAAAAAGGAGGATTTGAAACAATCATATCATACTTACGATCTTTGACTGTTATGAATTCCTGGAATGACATGTTAACCACCTTTATTCTTCCATTCCATGGTGATGCTGCAATATTTTCAGATGCCTGTAACGAAGCTTCATTGTCGATTTCCAGAGCGTCAATTTGTGCAGGATATTTTTGTGCAAGCATAAGCGCAATCAGTCCAGTGCCTGTTCCAATATCAAGTATTTTATCTGCTTCACTCCCATTTGCCCATGAACCGAGTAATATTCCATCAGTTCCTACTTTCATGGCGCACCTGTCCTGCCATATTGAGAATTGTTTAAAATGAAAATAATTGTTTGGCATTTATTCCTGTTGGAGCGAAATATCTTAACCGGCAGGCATATTCTTTAATACATCCAGCAGTAATTTCCAGAATCTGGTAACAGAATCAATATTAAGTCTCTCATCTGGCGAGTGAGCTCCTTTAATTGTCGGGCCGAATGATATCATATCAAGATATGGGTATTTTTTCAGGAATAGTCCGCATTCTAATCCGGCATGTATAGCTCTTACTTTTGGTTCTGTTCCGAACAATCTTTTGTAGGAGTCAACACAAATGTTTAATATATGTGAAGCAGTATTAGGTGTCCAGCCAGGATAGCCTTCAGAATGTTCAACTTCAGCTTCTGCCAGTAAAAAGACACTCTCAGCCATTTCGGCAGCACTTTCACGGGCAGAGTCAACAGAACTCCTCTGGCTTGTCGTAACAATAATGCGGTTTACGTCAGCATATTTCACAGATGCCAGGTTTGTGGATGTTTCAACTAAACCATCAATTGACTGGCTCATTGTAATTACTCCATGAGGACATGAATAAAGGGAGTTCAGTAATTTGGACTGTGTGTCTTCATCAATTAAAAAATGAGGCGTACTGGTTTCTTCTATTGAAATTTTCAATTGAGGTTCAGTAACAGAATATTCATTTTTTATATCTATGCCGGCATTATCAATATAGGTATTGAAATCTGTTCTGAACCTTTCAGGTACCATAACAATAGAATATGCTTCACGTGGTATTGCATTCCGAAGGTTTCCACCATCGAAAATGCATAACCTGAGGTCAAATTTTTTTGCTGCATTCCATAACAGACGACACAGGATTTTATTTGAATTTCCCAGACCTTTATCAATATCATCTCCGGAGTGGCCTCCTTTAAGTCCTGAAATACTAATTTTATAGGTTGATGCTCCGTGAATTACATCCACCCTGTCGAAGTTAAAATATGCAACAGTGTCTTTTCCTCCTGCACATCCGATAAACAGTTCACCCTCATCCTCCGAGTCAAGATTAAGAAGGGTTTTTCCAGACATAAAGTCAGCCGATAATGCTGAAGCACCGGTCAATCCTGTCTCTTCATCAACAGTGAACAGGCATTCAACCGGGCCATGTTCAATTTCATCTGAAGCAAGAACAGCAAGCTGTGCTGCGATGCCAATTCCATCATCACTTCCCAGAGTTGTCCCCTTTGCTTTCACCCAGCCATCATCAATGAAAGGTTCGATCGGATCATTTTCAAAATCGTGATTGATATCACTGTTTTTTTCACAAACCATGTCGATGTGACTTTGAAGTATTACTGTCCTGCGTTTTTCCATATTCTTTGCTGCAGGTTTACTGATCAGAACATTTCCAGCTTTATCTCTTTTATATGCAAGATTATTCTTACGTGCAAAATCCGTAAGGTAATTAATTATTTTTTCTTCTTTTTTTGAAGGTCTGGGAATGCAACATACTTCCCAGAAATATCCCCACAACAACCGGGGTTGAAGATTATCCGGTAAACCCATTATAATTCCGATTTATGTTTTAAGATTCTGGCACTTGATTACGGTTTGCAATTTGTGGTTAACAGTGTATGGTTTTAAATTCAGGGTATATAAATTATTTCTGACTTCCGTTATTAATCAAATGTCATATTTGCATTTGACGATATTTCTATCATTTTCTCGTATTCGGCAGGTGTAAGATCCCGGAAATAATAATCTTTAGGGTTCACAGCTATGCCGTTTTTATGAACCTCGTAATGCAAATGCGGACTGGTAGATGTTCCGGTACTTCCGATATAACCGATAATATCTCCTCTTTGTACTTTCTCTCCGGAAGTTGCTTTAAACCTGCTCAGGTGAGCGTAATATGTTGTATATCCGAAACCATGGTTGATAACGATATAATTTCCCAGCCCCACTCTTGATCTTGTCAACTCGATAATAGAACCATCCCCCGTTGCATATACAGGAGCGCCTGTTTTACCCATAAAATCCATACCATAATGGAATTTACGTATTTTGTAAATGGGATGAATTCGCCAACCCCAGCCAGAAGCCACTTGTGTAAGATTTTTGTTTTTAATTGGCTGAATGGCGGGAATGCATGAGATCATTTTTTCTTTGTTTTTAACAAGTTCAATTACCTCATCATATGATTTTGACTGAATATATAGCTGTTTGCTAATAATATCAAGCCTTTTTGTTGTTTCTTTAATTATTTCAGAATTGCTGTATCCTTCAAGTTTATCGTAGCGGTTCACACCTCCGAATCCTGCTTTTCTTATACTGATAGGAATGGGTTCTGCGACAAATATTGTGCGGTAAATATTATCATCCCTTTGCTGTACATCCTCAAGAACAGAGGCTATTTCGTCCATCTGTTTATTTAAGATATCGTACTGGTTGAGCAAAATATTGATTTCGCGTTTCAAACGTTTTTCCTTTGGAGAGTCTACATAACTCACAAAAAGTGCAAAAATTATTACAGCCATAACAAAACTTGCAGCAAAATGCTGCGAATATTTCACTATTTTCTGCTTCAGGCTCAGTTGAATCTTCTTAAAACTAAGAGATTCAATATCAAAATGGTATTTATGCTTAGGCATAGACGGGAAAAAACGAATGAATTCAAGTTCAGAAACAAACGTAAAAAGTACGGACTACAAATCTAAGAATTAAATTATTTTTGCCAAAAATATACCTGACCGTGCTGGTGTCTTTTAAGCTTTTTTAACTTTTATTCAAATCCGATGAATTCCAAGGAAATAAGAAACGCATTTTTTGATTATTTCGTATCAAAGGGGCACCTTATAATCCCATCCGCTCCTATGGTTATTAAGAATGATCCTACGCTAATGTTCACAAATGCAGGGATGAACCAGTTTAAAGATATTTTTCTCGGTAATTCTCCGATAATTAATACCCGGATAGCCAACACACAGAAATGCCTGCGCGTATCTGGTAAACATAACGACCTGGAAGAAGTTGGCCTTGATACTTACCATCATACAATGTTCGAAATGCTTGGCAACTGGTCGTTTGGTGATTATTTCAAGAAAGAAGCCATTGAATGGGCATGGGATTTTCTTGTCAAGGTTATGTACCTTCCTGAAGAACGTCTTTTTGCAACTGTTTTTGAAGGTAGTAATGAAGAAAATCTCGAAGCTGATTCCGAATCATTTTTAATATGGAAGGGTTTGGTCCCCGAACATAAAATTATTTACGGCTCAAAAAAAGATAATTTCTGGGAAATGGGAGATATAGGTCCCTGCGGTCCCTGTTCTGAAATCCATATTGACATAAGGAGTGATGATGAGAGAAAAATAGTTGACAGCAGGAAGCTCATTAATAAAGGTCATCCTCAGGTAATTGAAATCTGGAACCTTGTGTTCATTCAGTATAGCCGTTTGTCTGATGGAACGCTTCAATTACTGCCACACCGGCATGTTGATACCGGTATGGGGTTCGAACGATTATGCATGGCTGTACAGCAAAAACAATCAAATTATGATACTGATATTTTTACAGGAATAATTAGTGAACTTTCTGATATTACAGGATTTTCCTACGGTAAAACACAGGAGGTGGATATTGCTATGCGGGTTATTGCAGACCATTTAAGGGCAATATCATTTTCTATAGCCGACGGTCAATTACCATCAAATAATAAAGCCGGTTATGTAATCAGGAGAATATTACGCAGAGCAGTGCGATATGGCTATACCTGCCTTAATCAGCCCGAACCATTTCTGTATAAACTGGTTCCTGTATTAATACATATTATGGGTGATGTTTTTCCTGAACTTGCCGCACAGCAGTATCTTATTGAGAAAGTTATCAGAGAAGAAGAAAGTACATTCCTCCGTACACTCGAAAATGGGATTAAACGTCTTAACCAGTCTGTATCAAAACTACTGGCCGAAGGTGAACAAATGTTGAATGGTAATGATGTCTTTGAGTTGTACGACACTTATGGTTTTCCATTCGACCTTACCGAACTAATGTTAAAAGAACAAAATCTTTCTGCCGATAAACAGGGATTTGATGCAGAAATGGAAAAACAAAAAAACCGTTCAAGAGTTGCCGGCACTATGATTACTGACGATTGGGTTGTTTTAAGGAATGATGAATCGGGCTGTTTTACCGGCTATGACTGTTTTGAAGATAATGTGACCATTGTCCGTTTCAGGAAAATCAAAACCAAAGGAAAGGAGCAGTTCCAACTGGTGTTTGACCGTACACCTTTTTACGCGGAAAGTGGCGGACAGGTTGGTGATAAAGGAATTATCACGAATGGTAACGAAAATATACAGATAATTGATACCATAAAAGAGAACAACCTTACTATTCATATTGCAGATAAAGTGCCTTCTGACGTCAATTCAAAGTTAAAGGCTATTGTTAATAAAGGCGATAGAAGGAACACTATGAATAATCATTCAGCTACTCATCTGTTACATTTTGCGTTAAGAAAAACAGCAGGCTCACATATTGAACAAAAAGGATCATTAGTTGATCCCGATCATCTCAGATTCGACTTTTCGCACTTTGGTAAACTTACCGGAGAAGAGATTGATAAGGTTGAAGTTCTTGTAAATTCCTTGATACGACAAGACATTTCTTTGGAAGAGATTCGCTCAGTTCCTGTTGAGGTAGCATTGAAAATGGGTGCTGTTGCCCTTTTCGGTGAAAAATATGGGAATATGGTTAGAGTAATCAGGTTTGGTGATTCAGTTGAACTATGTGGTGGTACACATGTCCCGACGACAGGGCATATAGGTTATTTTAAGATAATTTCGGAAAGCGCAGTCGCTGCCGGAATAAGGCGAATAGAAGCCATAACCGGTGAAAAAGCCGGACTGTTCATCACTGAAAAACTTCAATTGATAAAGGATATCGGTACTATGCTGAAAAATCCAAAGGATCTGAAAAAAAGTATATCTTATCTGATTGAAGAAAATAACCGGTTAATGAAACAAATTGAAGCTACCGGTAAAGAAATGGTTAAAATCCTGAAACAGGAACTTATTGCCGGTTCAGAGATAATTAATGGCATAAATGTTATTGCCAGAAAAGTTGACCTTAAAAATTCTGCTGAAATAAAAGATCTTGCATTTCAACTCAAATCACATTTTGATAATTTGTTCCTGGTTCTTGGTGCAGAGATTGAAGGGAAGGCAAGTCTTACTGTAATGATCTCTGAAAATCTGGTTAGTTCAAGAAACCTACATGCAGGAAAAATAATTGCAGATATTGCCAGGGAAGTAAATGGAAGTGGCGGTGGACAGCCATTTTATGCAACGGCCGGAGGGAAATTGCCCGAAAAAATACAGTCGGCGATTGACAGGGCCGTATTGATTATCGGAAATCAAAATTCCTGATAATTTGAAAAAAAAATAATGAGTTTGCTACAAAAAATAAAAATCAGGCCACCTGAAAAAAAAAATATCAAGTCCCACCAAAAGATTTCTAATGAAATTCAACATTATGTGATTTTTGGTGTCGTATTGTTTTGGTGGAATTTTGTCAATAGCAAACTATTTGTGATAGTACAAAAGAGGCTTTTTCTAAGCAAGATAGTTGCTATTACAGCATTATTACTGATATCCTCCTGTTTTGTCTCATTCTCCCAAACCGATGTAAGCTTGAGAATCACTACATTATCAGTATTTACTACCGAAAATGCCAATAACACTGTATTCAGATTGAATCTGGATAAGTATGGTTATCTGGCTATTGAACCGGGGCTTATGTGCTCATATGATTATTATGTAAAAACTTTTATCTATTCGCTGCATGTTGATCAGGCATTATACTTTGATGCAGCCGGAATGCCTGCAGGTTATACCGGTTTCGGATTCAGGGCAAGATTATTTAAAAAATGGAAGCATTCATTGCATATAGGTTTTGGAACCGCCTTTCATTACAGGAAAAACTGGAATAGCATTGCCGGCTACAAGGATGATAACTCTTTTACAAGTACTGGAAAAATGCAGTATAACCTTGAAATAATAACCGGAGGTTTAGAATATAATTATTATTTCAGGGAACGGGCAGATATTTCATTTGGTTTAAATGAATGTTACCCTGGTAAGATCATGTTCAGTGCCGGATTTCGCTACTGGATCAGCAAAAAGGTCAAGTCTCATTTTGGCTGCAATACCTGCCCTAAGTTTTAATACCACTTTTTAATAATGAAATTTTATGAAGAATGTCAATGTAAATATCTTTTATTCCGAATATAACTCGGTTGAAGAATTAGATAAGACCGATCGCCTGTTAATTGAAAGTGCCGGTATTGCTTCATCAGGGTCATACGCACCTTATTCGAAATTTCAGGTTGGTGCAGCAGTATTGCTGGCAAATGGTGAAATTATTACCGGAAGCAACCAGGAAAATGCAGCATATCCTTCAGGATTATGTGCAGAAAGAGTGGCAATATTTTATGCAAATGCGAAATTCCCAGAAGTTCCGGTAATTGCTCTGGCAATAATTGCATTTTCTGACGGGCATATAGTTAATGAGCCTGTTTCACCATGTGGATCATGCAGGCAGGTTATTCTTGAAAGCGAGCTCAGGTTCAAATACCCGGTGAAAATAATTATGTGCGCTTCTGAAAAAGTAAGGATAGTAAAAGATGTACATATGTTGTTACCTTTAAGTTTTGGCATGGATAGTCCGGGCAATTGGTAATTTTTAAGTTCATCAGGGTAAATGCTAAGATTGATATAAAGGTTAGAATTAATGATTTTTTCTATCCGGTAATACAAAAACAAAAATACTGAATAGTTTTATATGTTCCTGAGGGACAAATGAGAAGACATTGCAAATTAGGATAATAATAATTTACCTACGCATTATCCGGATAAGCTTAACATTAATAATTATTTTACTTCTTCTGCTATTACATTCGTCACTGAAATCATGTTGTCTGTCAAATAAGGATTGGAGACCCCTCCCCTGTGGATTACATTTGCAGCGTTAAGATTGAAACAAATAAAAAATAAAATAATAAAAATTAAAGAAATGAAAAAAGCAGTAAAAATCACAATGTTGGCAGCAGTAGTAATGAGCTTTGCAATGGTAACAAAAGCACAGGTAACAGCCTCTGCAAGTTCTTCAGCAACAATCGTTACCCCGATAGCAATTACAAAAACTGTTGATATGAATTTTGGTAACGTAGCAGTATCAACCACTCCGGGAACAGTTATATTGGTGCCGGCAGGTACACGCACAAAAACAGGTGGTGTTACACTTCCCGCAACAGCCGGAACAGTGGCAGCAGCTTCATTCACAATAACAGGAACACCAAATTACACTTATGCTATTACATTACCTTCAACAGCAACAACAATAACAAGGGGTGGCGGTTCAGAGACCATGACAGTTGATACCTGGACAAGTTCACCGGCAACAACCGGAACATTATCATCAGGAGGTTCAGAGACACTTACAGTAGGAGGAACATTGAATGTAGGCGGAAGCCAGCTTGCAGGTACATACGTATCAGGAACACCTTTTAACGTAACAGTAAATTACAATTAATAATATTAAAACAGGAGTGTAACGCTGCAAAGAAATGCAGCGTTTTTCCTGTTTCAATAAGCCGTTTGACCAGGCAAATAAATAAAAAAGATATTATAAGTAAAATTGAAATGATCAGAAGGTTAACAAAAACAAAACTCATTAATAATGCAAAATAACCAGCAAAGCACAAAAAAAGTGCAAAGTGAAGAACTTCAAACGGTTAATTCTGGGAAAGGATTTTATTTCATAGTTTTATGGCAAAACATGTACTTATCCGATACCACATATGTTTCCAGGCTCAGGATTCTGTTTAATAATGATGGAATTAACTTTTGTAAAGAAGTAAAGAAATAAAATAGTAAAAGCAGACTATATGTTATCTGAATCCATTAAAAACTTAACTGCAAGGTATGCCATAACCCCCATGCCGGTTTCAAGGGCACTCTCATCAACATTAAAAGTTGATGAATGCAGAGGTGAACAAATTTTATCTTTGACTGAAGTTCCGATCCTGTAAAAAACTGATGGGTATTTCCCGGCAAAATAAGCGAAATCCTCAGCTGTCATTCTAATATCAAGTTCATGCACGTTTTCTTTTCCTATATATTCAGACGCAAACTTTACAACCGATTCTGCAACCTTTTCATCATTCTTCAGTACAGGGTAACCATCTACGATCCGTACTTCGCATTTTGCTCCGAGAGCATTCGCCACAGAAACTGCAATTTTCTCAATCCTCCTTTTTGCTTCAGCACGCCAGTTTTCATCCAAAGTTCTGAAAGTTCCTTCAATATTAACACTTGATGGGATAATATTGGTTGAACCATTTGCAATGAACTTTCCGAACGATAGCACTGTTGGCATAATCGGAGGAGCAAACCTGCTGACTAATTGCTGAAGTATTACGATTATTTGGGCAGCAATAGAAACCGAATCAGTTACTTCATCAGGTGTTGCAGCATGTCCGCCTGTTCCACTTACAGTAATAAATATTTCATCCGTAGAGGCCATGTATATTCCAGGCTTAATTCCTATTGAACCACTATTGAGTTGTGGATAGACATGTTGTGCAAGCATTATGTCAGGTTCATCAGGTAAGAGGGCTCCTTGTTGAATCATTTGTTTCGCACCCCCAGGGATTTTTTCCTCTGCCGGTTGAAAAACAAATTTTACCTTTCCGGCAAAAGTGTCACGTAAATCGTTCAGAATAAATGCTGTCCCGAGAAGTGACGCCATATGAAAATCATGCCCGCAGGCATGCATAATTCCAGGCTTGACAGATTTATAAATTACATCATTTTCTTCAGTAATGGGCAGGCCATCAACATCAGCTCGCAAGGCAATTATTCTTTTACTGCCCATAAAATTACCTGTTCCTTCTACCTCGGCAACTATCCCGTTATTTGCAAATCCTTTCTTAAAATAAATCCCTCGTTCACTGAGTTTTAACATAATATAACCGGCGGTTTCCACTTCAGCGAAGGATAATTCAGGATTTTGATGAAAGTGTCTTCGTAACGACTGAACTTCCGAAAAGTACTTTTTTGAACAGTTTTCTATCTTGTATTTTAAATCATTGAAATTCATTTTGCTTAAATTTTTTCTCATTTAAATAATGGTCATTTTCCAATTATCATTCTAAGTGATGTAATAAACAAAATTATACCAAAAATTTTTCTCAGGATTTTATCAGGTAAATGAACAGCAGTAATGGATCCAAAATAAGTGCCAATAAAAAATGTAATAAGCAGAATCAATGCAAACCTGACGTTTACATAATCGTAACGGTAGTAGTTGTAGGCAGATATGAGCCCGATGGGGGCAATCATTACTGCAAGGCTTGTTCCCTGGGCCTGATGCTGAGTAAAACCCATAATAAATACCAGAGCTGGGACTATTACAACACCACCACCAACGCCAATACTTCCACTTACAAATCCAGCAAGCAAACCGACTAAAATAAGTATATAAAAATCGTTCATAAAAGCGTTAAATTATTTCAGAGTTCATTAATAAGAACATTCTTTGTTCATGATCGCTGATAAGTTAATTCAACTAATCTATTTAAAGTTTTCAGTATCCATTGAATATAGTGCTTCTTCTCTCTTTTCACAATACGAATTTAGTAATTAAAAATCGGTACTGAGTGACAGGTAAAATATTCTGGGTTGTATCATTCTGTCCTCTATTCCCCATGCCCAGTCGGCACGGACAAAATAACCAAGCAACCGGCTGTGAATTCCAAAACCATAACCCATGACAATTGGTTCTATTCCTTTATCAATGGTAACGGTCACAGGTCCATTAACCACATTTATATAATTAAAAGCATTTCCTCCCGAATACGGGGACGACCCTGTCCAGGCAGTTCCAACATCATAAAAACCAATAATCTGAAGGTTCGATAAAAAATCATTACTAACCGGACGTCTGATAAAGTATTTTACAATTGGTACACGTAATTCGTTGTTTATCAGTGCGAAACTATTGCCATTACGTATATTCTGGTTAAAACCCCGCATGTTGGATGCAAGAGTCTGGTAAACATAATTCTGGCTCCTGTCGATAGAAATGTTATTATTAAACGTTTCTGTCTTAGTAGAAAAATTAAACCAGTTATCCAAGCTTCCCAGGTAATAGATGAGTTTGCTTTTACCTAATGAAGTACTAGCAGCAAAACGGCATGCAATAATAATTTCACGGTGAATACGGTGATAATGTCTGAAATCAGCTCCCAATACAAATAGATCAGAATAATTATTCTGCATCCTGAAATATGATTCGGCAAATAACTTATAACGGGTACCATTAAAGAGGTTAAGACCTTTACTTATTGTGTTATCGAATATGTACTCAAATTTTAAACCCGCCCAACTTTTATAATTATCATTCTTTTCCAGGCTTTGCTTATCAGTTGATAAAAATACCTCCCTGTCGTACCTTACACTGAGTGTTCCACGTATTGCGGCTACCTGACTGAAAGGATATTTTTCGATGTACATTAATTCGTGGGTATAAACTTTTGTAACTGATTCGTTTGAATATGTCCTGAAAGTCTGGCGGTGGAATAAGTATTGCTTATCCTTTCTATATTTGAGGTTTTCGAAACTCAGCAAATATTCATTGCTGTCAAAATTTATGGAAAACCTTATTCCCCCCGTGATTTTATAATCTTCGAAGAGATCATTTATACCCAATTTAAAAAACAGGTTCATCCCGGGATTATAATATACCGCACCTCCCGTAAATGTCTGATATGAAGCATTAAGAAAACTAAAATCAACCTGGTTCACAACGTAATTATTATAAAATGCAGTTTTGTACATCCTTGGCGAAGGTACCACAAAGGCTTTTTTTATTACAGGCTGTTTATCAGGTATTTCTTTGTAAGTTTTCTTTTCCTGTTCAAATATATAATTATAGGTATTAATAATTGAATCATTCTGAGTGTGTTCTATGAGTTTTTTTGGTGGTTCCTGGAATTTTATTTTTTCTGTTTCTTTAACCGGATTAACAACACTATCCTGTTTAATAAGATTTTGAGTAAAAGTTTTACGGAATTTTGTCAATACAGGTTTTCCTTTGTACGCACTAATGGTATCAACCGGTAACTTCATTATCCTGTCAGCATTTTGATAATGGATTATCTCCACCATTTGATTTCCGTAAATATCATGTTCATTAATGTTTCTTGGATAATCAGTCAACATAAACTTGCGGGTAAAATAACGGTAATGAAGTGAAGTATCAATAAAACTTACGGTACTGTCGTATTTTGAAATATACCTGTTAATTATTCCGCTTTCGTCACTCAGGTAAGTGTATGAAAGGCGGAAAAAACCGAATGGATTTGTCTCATTAACGTACTTTGTTTTCGTAATCCTCGTAAGAACATTCGATTTAGAGGAATAATTTAAAATAAAAATATCAGTGGTATTACGGATGGCAACTTTTCCGGAAAGGTTATAAAGGGTATCACTATTACGGTTTGAGGAGAAAATAATCTGTTTTGAATGATTGATGAACCGTGGATTAAAATCATCAGCATTGTCGTTTGTCAGTTGTTCATTGGTATGAGCTGCCAGGTTATGAATATATATGTCGCTCTGTCCTTTCATAACAGCCGAAAGAACCAGTTTTATACCATCTTCTGAGTATGAATAATCAACTATTTTATCGAAATAAAAAAGTTCAGTTGATGTAATATTCTCTGTATTAATTTCATACAAATTAAAAAGAATTTTCCCCTTGTATTCATTAATAAAAGAGAGCAATTCACCTGACGGATGCCATGCCAGCAAAGGATAGGAATAATCAGTAATCTGATCGAGTCTGTGTTCTCTCTTGAAAATAACAGTATTTTTCCGGGTTCTGCAATCATACAGCCAAATTTTATACTGTCCCAAATCATTGGTTGAATAAGCTATCAGGTTGCCATCCGGACTTATTCTCGCCTGTTGGTATTTTAAATCTTCCTCTGGTTTTCCATTTATTTGCAGACCTGGTAACCCGGTTAATGAAGAATCTCCGGTTGAATAGATTGAAACATAATAATTAATCCAATCGCTCGTCAGGTCGGCAAATGAAAGCCCCAGAACGTATAATATTCCATTCTCTGCATTCTTATGAACCCTTGTAAGGTAAACAATATTGGGAATAATATTGTCACCGTACTTCTGCGAGATATAGTACCATATTGAATGCCCGGCATAAACAGCATCCTGTCCTGTTAATGTATTAAAATTTTCGTATTTCCCACTCAGTATCCCGTCTTTGACCCTGTCTTCGATCGTAAAATTCCAGTTACATGAAATATACGAAATCAATCCTTTCTGAAACCATTCAGGAATCGTAAGCAAAGTTGAATTTGCCAGCCGGTCTTTGAATGTAGTCCCGTACAGCATCTCATTAAGAACCACTTCTGTTACAGCAGATGCAATTTGTTCTGCAAACTTCTTTTTGTCTCCGTCGAAATACAGGAAAACCTTATTTTCGATTATCCTTGTAACACCTCCTATATTGGTCAGATCGTTTTCCGATATCAATCCTATGTTACTTTGTTTAAGATCTGACAGCTTGTCAAATACGAGAAATATTATTCGTTTATCCAATGAATACTGAAAATAATTCTGAATCCTGTCAATCTGTTTGTCAGCAATCTGAGCAGTGTATTCTGCAAGCTCTTTTCCGTTTACATAGTAATATGTATCAAATTTATCATACCTTATATATTGCCAAAGAAATTCCTTGTACTGTACCCTGTTTTTTCCGAAGTTCATTTGCAGCCCGTTGTAAAACTGGCTGTACAAAATATTGGAATTAAGTAACAGCAGGAATAACAATCCGGCAGAAAAAAACTTTAAATTATTAATATTTAAGTGCTTCAATTTCGATAAAACTAAGATGTAAAAATATTTAAAAAATTAAATCCCTGTGTAAAAATGTTTAGTAACTGATATTTAACATTCTTTAACACAAAATTAATGATGCTGCGAAAATTTATTTACTTTTGCGGCGTTTCTCAACTATTAATTTTACGTTGAATAACTTATAAATTTTTAAACATTATTATATGAAAAAACTTTTTTTAGTAGCAATTATTTTGTTTGCTTATTTTAATTACAATGTTGTTAATGCACAACAGAAAAAAGCGACTGTATCATTTTCAAATCTCGAACATGATTATGGAAAGATAAAGGAATCAGATGGTAAAACAACCTATAAATTCGAATATACCAATACCGGGGGTGAACCTTTAGTTCTCACCGATGTAAAGGCTTCCTGCGGTTGTACTACTCCTGATTGGACAAAAGAACCTGTTGCACCCGGGAAAAAAGGATTCGTTTCAGCAACATACGACCCCAAGAACCGTCCCGGACC
>Ga0247841_10008493_pt1 | contig 14767 bp, 11 predicted proteins | sample LaCruzMarch2015__2_FD_192410 | JGI IMG/M metagenome (GOLD analysis project Ga0247841, IMG submission 192410) | Freshwater microbial communities from meromictic Lake La Cruz, Castile-La Mancha, Spain - LaCruzMarch2015_18m | ecosystem: Environmental > Aquatic > Freshwater > Lake | place: Spain...
GTTTTTTTTTTACTTTGAAATCATATTTTCAACAAAGCATTTGTGTTTTTTATAAAAATTCATGTATGTTTGTTGACAAAAAAAATAATGCGAAAAGAAGAAAGATTCCAAAAGTTTATAGAATATTTCAGCATACATAAGCCGGTTGTTGAAACAGAGCTTCATTACGAAAATCCTTTTCATCTGCTGATAGCCGTAATTCTTTCTGCGCAATGTACCGATAAAAGGGTTAATTTGATAACCCCTTCACTTTTCAAAAATTTCCCAACGCCTGAATCACTTGCAAAATCGAGCTATTCCGAAGTATTTGAATATATCAAATCCTGTTCTTATCCAAACAATAAGGCAAAGCATCTTGTTGAAATGGCAAAGGCGCTGGTTTCTAATTACAACAGCACGATTCCTTCGGATGTAGATGAATTGCAGAAGATTCCCGGTGTTGGCAGAAAAACGGCAAATGTTATCGCATCTGTAGTTTTTAACAAACCTGTGATGGCAGTGGACACGCATGTATTCAGGGTATCAGCAAGGATAGGACTTACAACTAATGCAAAAAACCCGCTGGAAGCAGAAAAGCAATTGATAAAACACATACCTGACGATAAAATTCCGACTGCACATCACTGGCTTATACTTCATGGAAGATATATCTGTACTGCAAAAAATCCGAAATGCAATGAATGTGGAATAACTGAAATATGTAAATATTTCAAAACCATCAAAAATCAATAAAAAAAGTCAGCATAAAAATTATACGGTATAGTTTTTTGGATGAGAAATAATGTTACATTTGAAAAAATAATTTGTATTATAATTAAACACAAAATATATGAGCAAAGAAAAAGAAAACAACCTGCCTACCGGCAAGGCAGGCGGACAGGCAGGCGAAAAGCAAAAGGCATTGCAGCTTACACTTGATAAGCTTGAGAAAACTTATGGCAAAGGAACCATAATGAAATTGGGAGATAATGCTATTGATAATGTAGAATCAATTTCAACCGGATCCATAGGACTTGATGCGGCTCTTGGGATTGGCGGCTTACCTAAAGGAAGAGTGATCGAAATATATGGTCCTGAATCTTCAGGAAAAACAACACTGGCTATGCATGCCATTGCTGAATCGCAGAAGAACGGAGGTATTGCGGCATTTATTGACGCAGAGCATGCATTCGACAGATTTTATGGGCAAAAACTCGGAATGGATATTGCAAACCTTTTGATCTCACAGCCGGATAACGGAGAACAAGCGCTTGAAATTGCCGACAATCTTATACGTTCAGGGGCAATTGATATTTTAGTTATCGACTCTGTAGCGGCGCTAACACCCAGAAGCGAAATAGAAGGCGAAATGGGTGATTCAAAAATGGGACTCCAGGCAAGGTTGATGTCGCAGGCGTTGAGAAAACTTACCGCCTCTATCAGCAAGACACGCTGCTGCTGCATTTTCATCAACCAGTTGCGTGAAAAAATAGGTATAATGTTTGGCAACCCTGAAACAACAACAGGTGGAAATGCGCTCAAATTCTATGCATCCGTGCGGCTCGATATCAGAAAAATGAGCCAGATTAAAGAAGGAGATGTTGTTATGGGAAACAGGGTAAAGGTTAAGGTAGTTAAGAACAAAATTGCACCGCCATTCAGAACAGCCGAATTTGATCTTATTTATGGAGAAGGCATTTCTAAGGTAGGAGAAATAGTTGACATGGGTGTTGAATTTAATATTATTAAAAAGAGCGGCTCCTGGTTCAGTTACGGCGATACCAAACTCGCCCAGGGAAGAGATGCAGTGAAAAAACTGCTTGCCGATAACCCCGAATTGTCCGATGAACTGGAAGTAAAGATACGCGAAGCCCTGGCTGCCAGATAGTATCTGAATATACAGAGCACTTTTAAAATCCATGGAGTCAGCGTCATTGCGAGCGCCCGCCTGAACGGAACGGGCAGGCAGCGAAGCAATCTGTCTACCAATGAGATTGCTTCGTCGTCCGCCTATGGCGGACTCCTCGCAATGACGTTCTGATTGAATTCTTAGAGTTATATATATAATACATTTCCCGAATAATCAACAATTATGAAAAATATTTTTGCACTAATAATTGTTGCTACGCTCGGAATAACCCTATTTTCATGCAGTAGCGACAACAAAAAAAATGACATTACTAAAATTAAAGTTTCTGACACTCTTTCCCCCGAGATCACAAAATTAAACGCAAAGATTGCTGCCGATCCCGGTAATTCTGATCTTTATAACGAACGAGCTAAATTGTTAGTTGAAAAACAAAAAACCGACGAAGCATTTTCGGATATTCGTACCGCGCTGAATATTGATTCTTCAAAAGCGCCCTATTATCTGACACTTTCAGATGTCTATTTCGCAATGGGAAAGATAAAAAATTGTAAACGATCAATAGAGAAATCGTTGGCGCTCGATCCTGACTATGCTGAAGCCGACCTGAAATATGCAGAGTTGAACCTGTATTTTAAAGAGTATAAAAAAACCATTGAATACATTGATAAAGCTCTTGCTATTGACAAAATAAATGCGAAAGCCTATTTCATGAAAGGTATGACATACAAGGAAACCGGCGATACGGCAAAAGCTGTTTCTAATTTTAAAACAACGATTGATCAGGATCCTGAATATTATCATGCATTTATTCAATTGGGTATATTGTTTTCCGTGAAAAAGAATAAACTTGCCGTTGATTATTTCATGAATGCAATTAAGCTTAATCCGCAAAGCATAGAAGCAAGATACGGGCTTGGAATGTTTTACCAGGAAACAGAAGAATATGATAAAGCTATTATTGAATACGACTCTATACTGCGAATTGACCCAAAATATAAATTTGTTCACTATAACTTAGGGTATATCTATCTCGTTTACCTCAAAGTTTATCCTAAAGCCGTGAAATGTTTTACCGATGCTATTAACTGCGACACGAAATATGCAGAAGCATATTTTAACAGGGGTTACTGTTACGAACTGATGGGTGATATTCAAAATGCAAAAGCTGATTATAACAAAGCTCTCGAATTGCGCCCTAATTACGAAAAACCGATTGATGGGTTAAACAGGCTGGATGGATTGATGAAAGGAAAGTAGGAAGTTACAAGGCTAAGTTACAAGGCATAATAAGTTGAAAGGCATAAGGCGTAAGTTGAAAGTGGGATTGGGGATTGACCTGACAGCGTTTCGGAAGCGTTGTGCGATTGGGAAAACCTGTAAGGTCTGAGAAAGTCAACTGATTTAAATAATAAATTTTGATATTGGGATATTCATAGATATTGGGATTTGAGATTTATGAATGCAGAATTAGGAATGAAGAAATTTTGCTCAACTGCACAAAGCCAATCTTTCGCAAAAGCAAAAGAGTGCAATTTTAAACACTATATAAAATGATCATTTTGCTGACGCCAGCAAAATGTTCTAAACAATAAAAAAATGAAAAAAGAAACTATAATCAAACTCAACCAAACTTTTGAAGGATATGCCTATGAACAAGACGGTATAGAATATTGGCTTGCCAGAGAATTACAAGAACTTTTGGGCTACACAGATTGGCGTAATTTTCTAAATGTAGTTGATAAAGCAAAAGAAAGTTGCAAAACCACTGGTGAAACGGTTTTGGATCATTTCGTTGACGTCAACAAAATGATAGAATTGGGTAAGGGCGGACAAAGAGAAGTAGATGACATCATGCTCACTCGTTATGCCTGTTATCTCATTGCACAAAATGGCGACCCCAAAAAAGAACAAATTGCCTTTGCTCAAAGTTACTTTGCAATTCAAACCCGTAAACAGGAACTCATAGAAGAGCGTATCCATTTGATGGAACGGCTACATGCAAGAGAAAAATTAGCTGCTGCCGAAACCGAATTATCAAAAAATATTTACGAAAGAGGTGTTGATAATAAAGGTTTTGCCAATATCCGGAGCAAAGGCGATTGGGCTTTGTTTGGCGGCAACAACACCAGCGCTATGAAACGCAAATTAGGCATTGCTGAAAGCAGACCATTAGCTGATTTTTTACCCACCATTACCATTTCTGCCAAACAGTTGGCTACAGAAATTACCAATTTTAATGTAAAGAAAAATGACCTAAACGGCGAAAATAAAATTACCACTGAACATGTAAAAAATAATCGGGATGTAAGAACCCTATTAGGGAAAAGCGGAATAAAGCCTGAACAATTACCTGCGGAAGAAGACATTCAGAAGCTGAAAAGACGGCTTGAATCGGACAATAAAAAATTATTAAAGGATGGCAAGAAACTGAAAGAAAAAAAAAGCAAATAATTTTTATGAAAAAATATTTTATACCAATTCTCGTTTTTGCGATTTCAATTAATTTGAACGCACAAGGCAAACTCACTGCTGAACTTCTCTGGAAATTAGGCAGGGTAAGCGAAATGCAGGTTTCCCCTGACGGAAAAACAATACTGTATGGAATTACTTATTACAGCCTTGAAGAAAATAAGGGAAACCGCGACCTTTACACTATCCCTGTAAATGGCGGAAATCCCACCAAATTAACAGATACAAAAGAAAGTGAATACAATGCTATCTGGAGACCGGACGGGAAAAAGATAGGTTATCTTTCCGCACAAAACGGCAGTATGCAGATATGGGAAATGAATCCGGACGGCAGCGACAAAAAACAAGTATCGGACATTGAAGACGGCATCAATGGCTTTGCATACTCCCCTGCCCTAAATAATATTTTATTTATTAAAGATGTTAAGCTTGATAAAACTGTAAACGATATATATCCCGACCTTCCGAAAGCAAATGCTATGTTGTTTGATGACCTGATGTACCGCCACTGGGACGCATGGACAGACTTTTCATACAACCATGTTTTTTTTACATCGTATGATACAGCCACTCAAAAAACAGGCGCATATACCGACATCATGAAAGATGAAAAATTCGATTCACCACTCACTCCCGATGGAGGCATGGAGCAAATAACATGGAGCCTTGATGGAAAGCAGATAGCTTATACCTGCAAGAAATTACATGGAAAAGAAGAAGCTCTTAGTACAAATTCAGATATCTATATTTACAATCTTGAAACAAAGGCTACGACAAACATCAGTGAAGGAATGCCGGGCTACGACCAGGACCCGGTGTTTTCTCCCGACGGGAAAAAAATTGTCTGGAGCAGTATGAAAACTGCAGGTTTTGAATCAGACAAAAAACGCATCATGCTATATGACTTTGCTACCAAGCAATACACCGATCTATCTGAAAATTTTGACCAGAGTTCATCAAATTTTAAATGGGACCCTTTGGATAATAATCTGATTTATTTCATAAGTGGTATCAATGCCACATATCAGATATATTCTGTCAACATTTCAACAAAAAAAATTATACAGATAACAAAAGGGACACATGATTACACAGATATCGCTGCAATACTTGACAAACCTGAGAGATCACAATATTTCAAAACAAAACTTGTTGGCACAAAAATGTCAATGTCGTTGCCTGCCGAGATATTCAGGATTGATAAAGTAAAAAATGACTTTATTGAAACACAGGTGACGTTTACTAACAAAGCCATTCTTGATACAATAAAACTTGCCAAAGTAGAAGAAAGATGGATCACAACAACAGATAACAAAAAAATGCTGGTATGGGTTATCTATCCTCCTTATTTTGACAAAACAAAAAAATATCCTGCATTACTTTATTGCCAAGGCGGACCTCAAAGCGCCGTCAGTCAGTTCTTTTCGTACAGGTGGAATTTCCAAATGATGGCTGCTCACGACTATATCGTTGTAGCGCCTAACAGGCGAGGCTTACCGACATTCGGACAGGAATGGAATGACCAGATTTCCTGCGACTATGGCGGACAGAATATGAAAGATTATCTCACCGCAATTGATTCCGTATCCAAAGAACCATTTGTTGACAAAGATCATCTTGGCGCTGTTGGCGCCAGTTATGGGGGTTATTCTGTTTACTGGCTTGCAGGAAATCACAACAAACGTTTTAAAGCATTTATTGCACATTGCGGCATGTTTGATTTTGAAAGCTGGTATGGAAGCACCGAAGAAATGTGGTTTGCCAATCATGATCTTGGCGGATCATACTGGAAAAAACCACAACCCAAGAGTTACGAATTTTCACCGCACAAATTTGTAGGCAACTGGGATACTCCGATTTTAATTATTGAAGGTCAAAATGATTTTCGTATTCCTTACACCCAGGGAATGGAAGCCTTTAATGCTGCGCAGTTGCAGGGCATTCCAAGCAAATTTCTTTTCTTCCCTGAAGAAACCCACTTCATTCTTAAACCACAAAACAGCGTGCTATGGCAAAGGGTATTCTTTGAATGGCTTGATAAATGGCTAAAATAAAAAATGATCCCGCATATGCGGGGTGAAGCAATCTAAAAAATTACGGAAGTATTGAGAAATTAGAAATTCATCAAATAGGGTTCAATACCCTTTTTCGACCACCTCTACCAATGCATTGATTAAGTTTTGCTGCAAGGAATCAGGCGGATTTTCAGGCATTTCAATTGTTACCACTTCTTTTCTTTTGTCATCACCAAAATAACTGCCGATAGATCCTGTGGTTGGATATCCAATATTATCTAAAAGTTTTTGTCCGGAACGTTTTGAAATAAACTCTGCTAAACGTAATCCTGTGCCATCGTATTGCACACAATCCATGAACTGATGCAGGATAATGATCGCATCGGGTTGAAATATGCTGTCAACACGAAAAATAAATTTTGTTTCAATTTCTGAAGCCGGTGATTTCCCCCCCCAGTAAACTTTTTTGTCCGGTTTTAATTTAGAAGAATCCGTATATGTCCAGTTGGTTGATGGAAAATTTCTGTTAATATCAATTCTGTTAGAATTAGTGCGTGTGTTCAGGATGTTGCCATCAGGATTTAAAGTAGGGATAAAAATAAGAGTGTTCTTTAATTCTTTTTTTGCAAAAATTTCATTCATTACTTTAACTGATAAAAGTATTCCTGCTTTTTCGTCGCCATGTATGCAGCCGATCAATAGAATTTTTTCGCCGTTACTTCCCTTTTTATAACAACGGATATTATGATTAAGCGGAGTTTTTTCAGTCAGAACTAATTCATCAGTAAATACATCGCTAAAAGCAAGCAGGATGATAGATGCGAAAATCGTCACAAACAAAGGATGTTTGAATAACGATTTTTTTAGTATAATTCGCCGGCTGATTTTTTTCAAGTATAAAATTTTTAAATATTCTGAAGAATTTTTGTCAAAAGTATTAAAAAATATAGTGTAAATTTGACGGGTATAAAAAAACCTATAAACTATGAAAAAACTATCTGTTTATCTTGCTCTTACTGCTTTTCTGATGCTAACTATTACCTGCAGAAACAATGACAATAAAAATAATTCAAAAGAAATGAAAAACATTACGCTATCCATGGATACGGTTATTAAGGCTCTGACCGACAAATATGGCGAAACCTATAAAACAAAGATTGAAAAAGGAGTAAAACAAGTAGCTTCTTTATGGACAGAAAAAGATGGTGATGCAAAAGAATTTAAAAATTTTTGCATAACTAATTTTGTAAAACCCGGCGATGAACAGAAAATTTTATTTGACAAGCTTTCCGCGGATTTCGAAGTACTTATTGGCCATTTCAATAAGGTAAGCCTCGATCTGAAAATTCCTCTTCACCTTGACAAAGGAGACATTCTGCCGGTAGATGAGATATTCGGAGGGTATGATCCTTCTGCACATTTTACTGAAGATTTTTTCCAGAACAAGATTGCATTTATTGTTATCCTGAATTTTCCTTTCTACACTTTGAAAGAAAAAGAAGAGCTTGGACCTTCGTGGTCGCGACTTGAATGGGCTTATGCCAAAATGGGTGATCTTTTCACATCGAGGGTGCCGGCAGAACTTATCCAAAATTTTTCTGACGCATTGACCACTTCTGATACATACATTGCCCTATACAACATTTACATGGGTAAACTTGTGAACGATAAAATGAAAACACTTTTCCCTGCTGATCTGAAACTCATTACCCACTGGGGTTTGCGTGATGAATTAAAATCCCACTACGCTGACAAAGACGGACTGGAAAAACAAAAGATGATCTATGAAGTAATGAAAAAAATCGTTTCACAAGAAATCCCTACTGAAGTTATCAATAAAAATGAATATCAATGGAACCCTGTTACTAACAAGCTATACAAAGATTCGAAAGAAGTAAACGGTACTCCCGAAAAAAATACGAGATATCAATATTTACTCAATAATTTTAAAACAGCATCTGCCATTGATAAATACAGTCCGCAATATCCGACATATATACAGCGTGCTTTCGATCAGGGTTTGCAACTTACGCAGGAAGAAGTAGAAAAACTTTTTATTGATTTCCTATCATCCCCTACAGTTAAAAATGTTGCTGCTCTGATCAGCACAAGACTTAACAGAAAACTTCAGCCTTTCGATATCTGGTATGATGGTTTTAAAAGCCGCAGTATCATTTCGGAAGATGATCTGACCAAAGCTGTTAAAGCTAAATATCCTACAAAGGATGCTCTTGAAAAAGACTTGCCAAATATTCTTGTAAAACTTGGATTCACTAAAGAAAAAGCCGGTTATATCACATCAAAAATTCAGGTGGATGCTTCACGCGGAGCAGGCCACGCATGGGGCGCAGATATGAAAACCGAAAAAGCGCACCTCAGAACAAGGGTTGGGAAAGATGGCATGGATTATAAAGGATACAACATTGCTGTTCATGAATTCGGGCATACCGTAGAACAGACTATCACGTTGAATGATATTGATTATTATATACTCCGCAGTGTTCCCAACATTTCTTGTACCGAAGCCATCGCGTTTCTTTTCCAGCAAAAAGATTTGGAATTACTTGGATATAAGAATGACGATATCAATAAAAAATATTTATTTGCTCTCGACAATTTCTGGTCATCTTATGAAATAATGGGCGTGTCGCTTGTTGATATGGGTGTCTGGAAATGGATGTACGCACATCCAAACGCAACTGCCGATGAGTTGAAAACAGCTGTCATAACCATTGCAAAAGATGTATGGAATAAATATTTTGCTGATGTTTTCGGCACTAAAGATGAACCTATACTTGCAGTATACTCTCACATGATTGATGCACCGCTCTATTTATCAGCATATCCAATCGGGCATCTTATAGATTTTCAGATAGAAAAATATATCGAAGGAAAACCTTTTGCAACAGAATTGCAGAGAATACTTTTATCAGGTAGTATAACGCCCCAACTTTGGATGAAGAATGCCGTAGGGAAAGAAATCAGCGGACAGGCCTTAATTGATGCAACAAATGAAGCGTTGAAGAATGTAAAAAAATAATAGTATTATAAAAATATATTACGGACATCTCTATAAACCCAATTAGAACGTCATTGCGAGGAAGGTACGACCGAAGCAATCTCAACATCAAAGCATACTACATAAGATTGCTTCCCATTTCGTTCCTCATGGTTAGCAATGACGATGCGGTTTAGAAGTGACTCTATTTTACTTCAACCGACTTAAGCGCTCCGCTATTTGGATAGAAAAGTATTTTAAGATTTTTATTTGCCGGCAATTCTGCAACAACTCCAAACTGGTTAATAAGGATATTTGCATCAGCCTTTACCTTATCTTTATATATCACAGAAACCGCAGCATATTCAGGAATGCGGTAATAAAAGCCGTGAGTTTTTCTCTTGGGATTTTGCTTTGCATTGTCAAATACAGATAGTGATTTTGTATTGTCAATGCGGTTGATCTTAATATATACGTTATCGCCCTTATAGCCTGATGTATCAATTATTCCATCTTTAGCGGAAAACCTGAAAACAGGCACATATATTGAATTTTCGGTGTATGAAGGAATAAATGTAAAATAATATTTCAACTGGCGCTTTACGGTGATACCGGTGAAAAGATTCAGATATTCAGTTTCCATTTTATCTAACTGCACATTCATATATTCCATACTTTCCTTACTGTAATTGACCTCCGAAAAGCCTGTAATAAGATTAAACTTTCCTTCCTTCACACGCATGATGAAATCTGCTGCTTCCTTGGCTTTTTGCTCGATGGTCTTTTCAATAAGAATTTTCTTCAGCACTTTCTTTTCAATAGTGATAGTATCAAGATTTACCTTTTCTATAATAGTATCAAAGGATTCGGCGAGGTTGGAATTCACAGAGAATTGTGCAGATGGTTCGTTTAAATCTTCCGATGTCTCCACCGAAGATGTTGCTGTGCTTGTAATAGTTTTTATTTCGTCCTTGTCATTAATGCTGTTCACAAGGCCTGCTTCTGACAACTGAAGGAGTACAGATTTTTTTTTATGGCAGCTTTTTGGTATTTCCACAAAATAATATTGCTCAGGATCAGGTGTGGAATATGAGTCCAGTTTAATATTATCAAGACTAAAAAAAACAGAATTTTCAGTAATAATATTCGACAGTCCGAGATATTTATTTGCATAAGCGGCATAAGGCCCTTTTACCCTGGATATCTTATTAACAGTAACTTCCATAGTAATAGCCGTTTTGGGCAATGAATAATAAAGCCCGTCATTCTTTGGAGGTTTGCCCTTGTTATCCACATGCCTCACGTTTATTGTAGAGCAGGCGGTAGCAGATATCATTAAAAAAGCTAAAAAATATATCCGGTATCCGTTGATCATAATTGTAAAGTTTGATACAAAAATAAGAAATAATTGTTTAGTTTATTATTTTTTCCTCAAAACAAACAATCCTGCAAACGTCAAAATCCCGTTGAGGATAAGAAGTTCAAAGCCGAATTTATAACCATTGAAAAGAATTTCGGAATATGAGCTCAACAAATAACAGATCAGAGGGGAGAGAAGCGCAACAATCCATACATAATTATCCTTCACTGAAAATTTTGTAAATAGTCCGAAAGCAAACAAACCAAGCAAGGGTCCATAAGTATAACCGGCAGCAGTATAAATTGCATTGATCACAGCTTCATTATTTAGTGCCTTGAATATAAGGATTACTATCAATAAAATTGCAGCAAAACTTAAGTGTACAACATAGCGTATTTTCTTTTTTTTCTTTTCATCAAGTTTGCTTTTGTCCTTAAATCCCAAAAAATCAACACAGAAAGAAGTGGTAAGCGCTGTTAAGGCGCCGTCGGCGCTGGGATAAGCGGCAGATACCAGACCAACCATAAAGACAAGCCCTGCCAACGGACTTAAATAGTTAAAAGCTATCACAGGAAAAATATCATCTGATTTCTTCGGAATATCAATGCCTTTGGATGAAGCATACAAGTATAACACAGCGCCAAGAATAAGAAACAGTATATTCACAATTACAAGAATTCCGCTGAAAGTAAACATATTTCTCTGCGCCTCTTTCAGATTGCGACAACTGATATTTTTCTGCATCATCTCCTGGTCAAGGCCGGTCATCACAATTGCAATAAACGCCCCGCTGAAAAACTGCTTCAGGAAAAAATTCTTGCTGTGCCAATCGGTCTCAACAACCCTGGTATAGCCTGCATCACTTATCTTATGAAAAATGTCTCCAAGTCCAAGTCCTAGTTCATTCGAAATAAAAACAATCGAAAGTACAACACCTAAAAGCATAAATGTTGTTTGCAACGTATCTGTCCAGATGATGGTTTTAACACCACCTTCGAATGTATATAAAATGATGAGAGTGATAAAAACTGCTACCACTAGTCCGAAAGGCACCCCCCAGTGGTCAAATACAAATATCTGAAGAACATTTACCACTAAGAACATTCTGAATGAAGCTCCGATTACCCTTGACAAAAGGAAATAAAATGCGCCCGTTTTGTGCGACCAGAAACCAAAACGCTGATTTAGGTATGCGTATATAGATGTAAGATTCAGCCGGTAGTAAAGCGGTAAAAGAATGGTTGCAATTACCGTATATCCTATAAGAAAACCCAAAACAATTCCCAGGTAAGTAAACTGCGAAGACCCAACCAGTCCCGGTACCGACATGAATGTAACACCCGACAAGGATGCTCCGATCATCCCATACGACACAATGTACCACCGTGATGATTTATTTCCAATGTAATAAGAATCGTTATTGGCGCGGCGCGAAGTAAGCCAGGTTATAAAGAAAAGAAGGACTGTATAGGCAATAAAACAAAGCAGTATGGTTACCGGCGACATTTTTTGATTTAAGATTTTTTATTTCTTTTCAGTAAACTTTTTCCCGTTCCATATCAAAATTTTCTGAGAATATTCCCATTTAGTTGGATTTTTTTCATCGGAACTACTTTCATCACCACATTCAGAATTTATTATAATTGTATTTGTTTGCCCTCCTTTATCATTTGGGAAGATAGCATTCTCATAACATACATAACCCCCTTCTCCTTTTTCATAATAAATATTAAAAAGAGAATCGAGTGTATTCCCATTAAAATGTAAAAACAATTCTGAACTCCCTCCCACTTCACCATTAAATTCGTACTTTATTCGTACAGTTTGAAGTGAAGGATTAAATTGTAAGCATTTTTCATATTTTATTGTATCAACCATAACCCCATAAATACTTTTTAATATAAAATCAGTTATTGATTTTGTATCACGTGCTATCCGAAATTTTAAATTATTAAAATTATAATCAAATTGATATACATTATTATTATCTATATTTGGATCTGTCGTATTATTTAAAATCATAAATGTTTCTTCATTGTTATCGGAATCAATATCGCCTTCATAATAATTGTCTGCGATTAAACCTCCCCAAATATATCCTTCGGTATTAATATATTTAACTTTGTACCAATAATCGTTATAATTATCAAATTTCATCAGATTAGTAGTTTTTTCAATTACTTCTATTTTTGTAGTAATAGGAAGTTTATAAAGAACCTTGCCTTCGGTATTTGGAGCATTTCTCATTAAAACAGTATCATTAAAAATGACATGAACTCCTTTTTTTAAATCACTATAGTTATGTATCTGTGCTAAAATTGAGAAATTTGAAACAGAAATAAGAATAATGAATATTATTAATGTTTTTTTCATGTTAACAAATATTAGTTGACAAATTTATAAAAGAATTTATAAAAAGGGGACTATTTGGAAATATAAAAATGTATTTTTGTATAACAAAGAATTAGTATGTATAATTTTCCGTCAAAACTTTTGGAAAACGCCGTGAATGAACTTGCCAAACTTCCAGGTATTGGAAAGAAAACTGCATTGCGATTGGTCCTGCACTTGCTTAAAGGAGATACAATAAATACAGATGCATTGGGTGAATCTATCATCAGGCTGCGCAGGGATATTACCTATTGTAAAGAATGTCACAATATTTCCGATACGGAAATATGCCTGATCTGTAGTAATTTTCAACGCGACCACAGTATTATTTGTGTTGTTGAAGATGTACGTGATGTGATGGCAATTGAAAACACGAATCAGTATAAAGGCGTTTACCATATTCTCGGCGGTATCATCTCGCCTATGGATGGTATTGGTCCCGGTAATCTGAATATCGGAACTCTTGTAAACAAAGTCGCCAAAGGAGAAGCGAAAGAGATCATCATGGCATTAAGCGCCACCATGGAGGGCGACACAACAAACTTCTATATTTACAAAAGGTTGAAAGAATTTAATCTTACCATAACTACCATTGCCCGCGGCATTGCTATAGGCGATGACCTTGAATATACTGATGAAATAACGCTTGGAAGATCCATCCTTAACAGAACTCCTTACGAAAATGCGCTGGTAAAATAAATTTTTTCCAAACGTTTATGCTCACACAACGACAGCTTTTTTTTCAACATGTAGCTCCAACCAGCGACAAACCTCTCGCCCTCGAAATTGAAAAGGCAGAAGGGATGTATCTGCATGATACAAACGGCAAAGCATATATGGATCTGATATCCGGTATTTCTGTATGCAACACAGGGCATAGGCATCCGTCGGTTGTTCGTGCTGTAAAAGATCAGCTCGACAAGTATATGCACCTGATGGTATATGGTGAATATATTCAAACTCCACAGGTACAATTGGCAACAATGCTTTCTGAATTATTGCCTGAATCCCTTGATTGCACTTATTTTGTTAATTCAGGAACCGAAGCTACAGAAGGCGCGCTCAAACTTGCCAAAAGATATACAGGACGCAGTGAGATTATCGCATGCAAAAATGCCTATCACGGAAGCACGCATGGTTCGCTGAGTGTAATGGGTAACGAATATTTTAAACAAGCCTTCCGTCCTCTGCTGCCAAATATCCGCTTTATAAAATTCAATAACCCGGATGATCTGAAATTTATTACAAAAAAAACCGCCTGTGTTATTGCCGAGACCATTCAGGGTGAAGCCGGTGTGATTGTCCCTGATATTTCTTACATGAAAAGACTGCGTAAAAGATGCAATGAAACCGGCACATTGCTGATTTTAGACGAAGTCCAGACAGGACTTGGCAGAACAGGTAAAATGTTTGGATTTGAGCATTATAGTATCGTTCCTGATATAATCACGCTGGCAAAAGGATTTGGCGGTGGAATGCCTTTGGGCGCTTTTATTTCTTCTAAAGAGATCATGAATTGCTTTACAAACAACCCTGTTCTCGGGCATATCACAACATTCGGAGGTCACCCTGTTTGCTGCGCTGCAGCAATAGCAAACATAGAAGTAATACAAAAGGAGAATTTAGCTGAACAGGCAGAAAAAAAAGGAGAGCTTTTTATAAAATTATTAAAACATCCGAAAATA
>Ga0247841_10008494_pt1 | contig 14767 bp, 12 predicted proteins | sample LaCruzMarch2015__2_FD_192410 | JGI IMG/M metagenome (GOLD analysis project Ga0247841, IMG submission 192410) | Freshwater microbial communities from meromictic Lake La Cruz, Castile-La Mancha, Spain - LaCruzMarch2015_18m | ecosystem: Environmental > Aquatic > Freshwater > Lake | place: Spain...
CACATTACAACGGGAAAAAATATGATGAATTTAAAAGGCCTGGCAACCGGTATCGGCAGCCTTCCTTTAACTGATGCTCAAATTGCAGTAGACTTAATCTTGCGTTATGTTCCCGCAGCCCCTTTTTGGCCGCAGTTACCTAAAAGTAATGTGCGCGAGGGAATGCTGGCGCAGTTCAGTGAAAATCTGCCCGGGCTTAAGTTTGAGGGCGGCGATTTACATTTTATCGCCCAGGATAAAGAAAAAGAGCTGGAATTATTCTATGATAGATTTATCGCCCAGGATCTGGAATATTTTAAAATAAGCCCGGATTTTGCCCGGGGTTTGCATGCATTTTATCAACGTCTTAATAGCGTGGATTTATCTGGTGTAGAGTTTATTAAGTGCCAGGTTACCGGCCCGTTTACTTTTTGCTCCGGAATTACGGATGTGGAAGGCAAAATTATTTTGCATGATGAAGTGTTGTTGCAGGCCATAGTTAAAGGTTTAGGTATGAAGGCTCTTTGGCAGCTGGAATATTTTAAGAAATTTGGCAAAAAAATGATTATGTTTTTTGATGAACCGTATTTAACCGGGGTTGGTTCTGCTTATACAACGGTTAATCGTAATGATGTTATTGATGTTTACTCTGAGCTTGCGGATTCCCTGAAAAATCAAGACAGCCTAATCGGTATACACTGTTGCGGCAATACGGATTGGTCAATGCTCACCGATACGGCAGGTATAGATATTATTAACTTTGATGCTTTTAATTTTCAGGAGAGGTTTGTGCTTTACGCGGATAACCTTAATCGTTTCCTTAAAAGAGGAGGGATTATCTGCTGGGGGATAGTTCCTACTCAAGAGTTTAATACTGATCAGAGTCCTGAGTTGCTAGCGCAAAAGATAAAATTTGGTTTGGATATCCTGGTAAAGAAGGGGATTGATCGCCAACTTTTATTAGAAAGGCTCCTGATTAGTCCGGCCTGCGGTTTAGGGACTTTGGATCTGCAGAAAGCAGAAGGGATCTTGAGCTTGCTTAATCAAACTAGCCTATTTATCCGCAAAAACCTTTGAAAACATGGGGATGGTTCTGTTTTTAACAGAACCGTCCCCTGATTTTAGGCTGAAATAAACTATTTGACAAATTTGAACTTAAGCTATATAATCAAAACTCAATTTACCTTTTTAGGAGCTTTATGAAAGAAATTAGAATTCATGCCCGCGCCGGCCAGGGCGCAATCACTACTGCGACATTATTAGGGTTTAGCTATTTTAATGAGGGTAAATTCCCTTATGCCTTTCCCAACTTTGGGGCAGCTAGGATGGGTGCGCCGATGAATGCTTTTGTGCGGGTAGATAGCGATCCAGTGCGTTTACGCAGCCAGATTTATGAGCCTAATTACGTAATTATCGTTGATCCTACGCTGATGCGCGGGTTTAACTGTTTTTCCGGCTTAAAAGAAGATGGGATAGCGATTATTAATGGTAAAGAGGATATGGAGTTGCCGAAGTTAAAGGCTAAGCAGAAGGCTTTTTTAGTCCCGGCTAATGAAATTGCTTTAAGAAATATCGGCCGTCCACTAGGAAACACTGCCCTGATTGGTGCTTTTGCCGCGGCTACCGGAGAATTAAAATTAGATAATCTTATCGCGGTAGTTAAAAATCGTTTTAGCGGTAAGGCTCAGGAAGGTAATATTCAGGCAGTTAAAGAAGGTTTTGAATTCGTGAAGAATAAATTAAAGGGTTAATTCGCGCAAATAACTTACGCTTCTTGTAGTCGCGTAAGTTAAGCGCTCATTAAAAATGTTTGGCCCATTAAACGTAAAACCATCAGAGAGTAAAGGTGACAAAACCGGCAGTTGGAGAACTCAGCTTCGGCCGCATTATTTACATAAGGATTGTATTGCTTGCCGGATGTGTTTAATAATTTGTCCGGAAGGGTGCGTGCACGGAAAAGAGAAGAACGCTTTTTGGGCGGATTACAATTTCTGCAAGGGTTGCGGAGTGTGCGCGGATATCTGTCCTAAAAAAGATATTGCTATGGTTGCTGAAGAATCTAAGGGTGAAGACAAGTGAGCACCTTAAGTATTTGTCTGGCGTAATCCTTTACCTTCAATCAAATAATAGAAGGTGTGGGTTTAAGCTAATTAATAAAGGAGAAGGTAAAGGGTGAAAGAATTCGTAGAGGGGTCTCATGCGGTAGCGGAAATTATCAAGGCCTGTCAGCCCGGGGTAATCTCTGCTTATCCTATAACCCCGCAGACACATATTGTTGAAGATTTGGCTCAAATGGTATCCAATGGCGAGCTTAAATCGCAGTTCGTCAACGTGGAAAGTGAGCATTCCGCCGCTTCCGTAGTTTTGGGTGGTTCGGCTACCGGTGTGCGGGTTTATACTGCAACCAGTTCGCAGGGGTTATTTTATATGCAGGAGGTAGTTTTTAATATCGCCGGAATGCGCCTGCCGGTAGTGATGACCTGCGCCAATCGCGCAATAAGTGCTCCGATAAACATTTGGAATGACCAACAGGATTCTATATCTTTACGGGATGCCGGATGGATTCAAATTTACGCTGAGGATAATCAGGAAGCATCGGATTTTCACTTGATTGCTTATCGTTTGGCTGAAGATAAACGGGTGATGCTGCCGGTAATGGTTTGTATGGACGGTTTTATACTCACTCACGGCATGGAAACAGTAGATATTCCGGAGCAGGATAAAGTAGATAAATTTTTACCCAAGTATAATCCTTTATATAAGCTAGATACAGCAGAACCTATTTCCATGGGGCTTTTAGCTGATCCGGACTATTATATGGAAGCCCGGTATGCTATTCAGGAAACCATGAAAGCAGCAGTAGGTTATTTATCTGAAATCAGCGGTGAGTTTAATACAGTTTTTGGCCGGGATTATAAAGATTTGTTGGTTGAAGAATACCAGACTAAGGACGCGGATAAAGTGATTGTAGCGATGGGTTCAGTTTGCGGTACAATTAAGGAAGTGGTGGATGAGCAGCGCGCCAAAGGAAAAAAGGTCGGGCTCTTGCGCATTATTACCTATCGTCCATTTCCCTACGCCCGGGTATATGAAGCATTAAAAGATGTACCTCGGGTAGCAGTTTTAGATAAAGCTGTTTCTTTAGGAGCTTATGCGCCGATTGCTGTGGAGATGAAGGCGGCATTCTATGGCAAGAAGAAAGGCCCGAAAGTGATCAGCAGTTTTGTCGGTGGCTTAGGTGGAAGAGACATCACTTTAGAATCTATACATGAAGTATTCAGAAGATTAACGGCCAAGGAAGTTAACTCTGATTTTATCGATTTAAAGCCAGAGTTACTTAAGGAAGTGTATGGAAAATAGTCCTTTATTTAAATCCGGACATACTGCTTGCGCTGGTTGTGGCCAGGCAATTGCTGCGCGTTTAGTGATTGAAGCGGCCGGGGCAAATACTATTGTTGCTAATAATACCGGGTGCCTGGAAGTTTTTTCTACCAAATATCCGGAAACGGCTTGGGGGGTACCTTGGATTCATTCTTTGTTTGAAAATGCCGCGGCAGTTGCTTCAGGTATCGAGGCGGCACTGATATATTTAGGTAAAAAAGATGTAACTAATGTTATTGCTCAGGGCGGAGACGGTTCAACCGGAGATATCGGTTTACAGGCTTTAAGCGGGATGCTTGAGCGTGGCCATGATATTTTATATGTTTGTTATGATAATGAGGCTTATATGAATACCGGAGTACAGCGCAGCGGGCTTACTCCGTTTGACACCAATACTACAACTAGCCCTTCGGGCGCGCGGTCTTCAGGAAATATCCGTCCGAAAAAACCTGTACCGGAGATCTGTGTGGCACATGGAATTCCTTATGTCGCTACAGCTTCCGCGGGTTTTCCGCAGGATTTAACGCGTAAAGTAAAAAAAGCTATTGCGATCAAAGGACCTAAATATATCCAGATACATGTGCCCTGTCCTTTAGGCTGGCGCCATGAAACCAATCAGATGTTATCGGTAGCAAAATTAGCGGTAGAGACCGGCCTTTATCCTCTATTTGAATATGAAAATGGTGTTTTAACTAATCGCAGACAGTTTACTCCTAAGCCGGTTGAGGAATATTTAAAGACTCAAGGAAGATTTAAACATCTCCTCAATAATCCTGAAGAGATCAAAAAAATTCAGGAGATTGCGGATAATAATATAAAGAAGTACAATTTGAAGCTAGAGGCTTAAGGTAAGACACCCGCGCTACAAAGCGCGCACCCGCGCAATACAAATCAGCGCGGGGTGCAAGCCTGGCACCCAACGCTTAAGAGGTATTGCGTTGGTGTCCCCTTAGTGGGGAGTGTTGTGTTCGTACACAAGGGAGGTAAATATGGGAAAACAAGCAAGGGCAATTGTAGATTTAAGCTTAAAGGATCTGGTTAAGGATTTAAATAAGGCATATTGTGATGAATGGTTGGCATTTTATCTTTACTGGTATATGGCCCAAACTGTTTCCGGACGGGCTTATGAAGATATCAAGGAGATGTTAGAAAGGTTAGCCAAAGATGAATTAGAGCATGCCGGTGAATTAGCGGATTTAATCATCAAGCTCGGGGATGTTCCAACCGCCAACCCCCTGGATTTAGAAAAGGGAGCTAATGCTGCCTATTTAATGCCACCGAAAAACACTGCGGATATTAATCGAATTATCCGTATCGTAGCCGAAGCTGAGGCCGGGGCAATTGAGGTTTACAATAAAATTGCTAAGAAGGCATTTGGCAAAGATAATGTTACCTATCAGTTAGTTACGCATATCTTGAGTGAAGAAGTAAATCATGAAGAGATGTTTGAGAACCTTTTAGAAAGATAATAGGGAGAGAATATGGCTAAGGTTACCGTTGATGCTTCAACATGTGTAGGTTGTGGTTTATGCGAGCAGTCATGTCCGGATGTTTTCCAAGTACAGGGTGATGGGATTGCTCATGTTAAGTCAGAAGTTTGTGCAACTTGCAATTTGCAGGAAGTAGCGGATTCCTGTCCGGTTAATTCGATAAAAGTAAGCGCATAAAAAACTATTTAAATACTATAAAAAAAGGGGGGACAGAGTTAACTCTGTCCCCCCTTTTTTTACTGACTTATTTTTATTGAGCTTTTTTGATTAACGCTTCAGTAAAATTAACAAAAGCTTCGTTTTTCTTTTTGGATAATAATTTCTGTCCAAATTCCTGTTTTTCTTTAGCAAATTTAGCTTCGTCGATAGGTTTAATTGCACCGAGCTTGATAATATAGCAGCCTTTTTCGTTAGAAAGTATACTACTGAGTTCTTTATCTTTTAGTTTTTTAGCGGTATTCCAGAAAATTTCCGCAGCGCCTAAGTTTTCGATCTGGTCGCTTGATTTAAAGAACGCAGTTTGGCTGGTTTTTAAACCGCTTGCTTTGGCTGCCTGATTAAATTCTTCATTTTTCAGTTTTTCCACGCACTCCTTTATTTTATTCTCTGCCATTTTCTTCGATTCTTCTTCGACCAAAACATCTTTAACCTTGTTTTTAATCTCGGTTAACTCCGGAATGCGCGTGGGTTTGTCTTTAGTGGGAGGTTCTTTAAACATGGCTTTATTTTTTTCAAAGAAATCGCCGATTTCTTTGTCGGTGGGCTTGATTTTTTCGGCGAAGTCAGAAAATAAGCTGGCAATATAGTGAATATTTAGTTCTTGGTTAGCTTTTAGGTATTCCTGACGGATCTGGTCATTACTAAAATTTACGTTTTGGATAATTTGATTATAAAGTTTAGCCAGGATTAAATTCTGGCGTGTTTGCTCTTCAAAGACACGCGGCTGTATTCGCAGGATATAGCGCAGGGCTTCTTGATAAATTTTATTGCTAAAGCCGTTTTTATCCTGAAAATATGGCGCATTCTGGATTTCTTCAACAACCTCTTTATCCTTTACATTAATTTTGCGTATTTTTGCTTCATGTAAAAGGATTAATCTTTCCCAGGCTTGGCCTTCGAAATTTAAATATTTTTCGAACTCTGGGAGCTTGTCGCCAAATTGCATAATCGCCATAGTTTTTACGGCGGTTAGGGAACTCTTAAACTCTAGATTTGAGATATTCTTGCCAAAAATCTTTCCGGCAATAGCAGATTCTTGCCGGTCGCGGCCTCCTCCTACAAACCCCCAGAGAGCAAATGCCGGAATAATAATAATGGCTAGACCAATCCAGATTTTTTTTGCAAATTTTTTGTTGCGTAAAATTCTTAACATCTTTAATCCTTTCGTTGTATTCATTGATTATAAAACAAAATAGCTAGATTGCAACAATGTTTTGCAACAGAAGTTGTTAGTTTTTGGCTGTTAGCCGTTAGCTTATAACTTATAGCTTACAGCTTATAGCTATTTTTGTTAGATTTCTCTTTTTTTAACGTCAATTATAAAGAGAGGATAATGCGTATGGCTATAAACAATTGGCCAAAGGAAGACAGGCCTAGAGAAAAATTGATAAAGAATGGAGAACATACCTTAAGTGATTCTGAATTGCTGGCAATCATTTTAAGAACGGGGATAAAAGGTCAAAGCGCCCTGGATTTAGCAAGAAGGATTCTGGGAATATTTGGTTCTTTCCGCCAGATTGGCCAGGCGGAATTGTGTCATTGGGAAAAAATAAGGGGTTTAGGTAATGCAAAAATCAGTCAAATAAAAGCGGCTATCGAAATAGGCAGAAGATTTAGTGAAGAGAAAATAAAGGAAAAACGGCTAAAAATAAGATCCTCAGAAAATATTATCAGTATCTTTATGCCTAGGATGCAGGATTTAAAGAAAGAAGTATTTAAGATCTTGCTTTTGAACTCACAAAATAGAATTATCGATATAATAGAGATAGAGGAGGGTTCCGTAAATCAGGCAAATCCTATAATCAGGGAAGTTTATCAGAAGGCCATGCAGGAGTTTGCATCTTTTATAATCTGTGTCCACAACCATCCTTCAGGCAATCCCCGGCCAAGCCGGCAAGATAGGCAGTTTACCCGGGCATTAGTTGCGGCGGGAGAGAGTTTATCTATAAAATGTCTTGACCATATAATTATAGGAAACGGGGATTATTTTAGTTTTTCTGACAGAGGAATTATTTGATAAAATAGCGGAGTTTCTTTTTGTAGATTGCCGCAAATTCATTTAACTGGACGGTGTCCACGCGGCGTTGCCCGGCTTCAATTTTGGAGATGTAGGATTGAGTCTTGCCCAATTTCTTAGCCACTTGCGCCTGCTTAAGCTTGGCTGTCTTTCGCGCCTTAATTAATTGCATGACTAAATCTTTATGCGCTTTGGTAAAGATAGTTTTATCCATATGCTTGACACCTCTAATTTTCTATGTTACACTCTTTTAATAAATATTCCAAAATGGAATATTAGAGTTTAGAAGAAAATAAGGGGAGGGTCTAAGCTATGCAAAAACTAATGTTTTTAGTTATTTCTATCTTTGGATTATTCAGTTTATGTTTTGCCGAAGATTCCATCACTATCACCACCTATTATCCTTCGCCTTATGGAAGCTATAAAAATCTAAATGTTTACAACCAAGATGAAAGTGGTACGCAGACAGATTTTACTCAAGCGGTTACTAAGGCAGGTCTTCTAATTACCACGGATTATACGGATACGGCATATACGCCGGGTGTTTTCTGGTCAACGACGAATGACAACTCTACAAAACCCAAAGCCGGAATTTACTTAAAGGAAACCGCTGCGGGAACGAACATGTATTTCGGGACTTCTAATGCCTATGCTACCGGTATAACCAATAATGCGATAGTAATTGATTCATCCGGTAATGTCGGCATCGGGACGACGGCGCCAAACGGTAAATTGGAGGTGACTGGTCGTTTAGCATTATCCGATGGGGGCGGTGCAAGTAGAGTTTCTTTAAACCTAGAGAGCAATACTACGGCTACAAGTTATAGTGCAATAAATTCATATAATTATGGAACCTCTTCCCCAAGAAGTTTGTCTATAAATGAGAGCGGAGGCAACGTCGGCATCGGGACGACGAGTCCAGCCCGAATTTTAGATATAGACAGAAACGCAGCGAACGAATACGTTAGAATCGGAACAGACAGCAGGGCTTACTATTTTGGTTTGGGAAACTCAGGTGGAGACGATCAATTTGGGATATGGGACGAGACCGCTGGAGCAACGAGATTCCTTATAAACACTAGCGGTTACATCTCTATGCCTGGTGGCTACGGTGATCTTGGTGAAAATTATCAGATTTCAGGTACTGTCCTACGCGGTGGCCTGGTAAGTGTTAACAACACCCTTGCCAAAACCGCTATCGCGTCCAGTTTAACTCAATTAAGTTTGATCGGTGTCGTCTCGACCAAACCAGGCGCAGTGATGGATGTAGACGGTGGATTCCAAGTCGGAAGCGACACCAAACCCACCTATACCCATGAAAAAGCCCCTATCGCTCTGGTGGGAGCAGTTCCAACACTCGTTACCTCTCAGAATGGTTCTATCAATATGGGTGATGCCATTGGTATTTCTAACATTTCGGGTTTTGGCGCCAAAATGATCACGGCCGGAAATATTGTCGGTAAAGCGCTGGAAAAACTAGAGACCGGAAACGCCTGTCAGACAGCTTCTTCAATCAAATCTATTGTCTGGCCGGAAGATGACGGCAAAAATTCCAAAAAACCATGTTTCAAGCTTCCAGATGGCACCTACGTCGGCAAAATCATGGTGGCTGTTAATGTTTCTTGGTATGATCCGGAAGCGGAGGTGTCAAATTCGAACGAAAGATTGGTAAAAGAGATGCGCACGAATGTGTCGAATTTACTTGAGACAGTCAAGGAACAGCAAAATATTATTAAGGCTCAGCAACTCGAGATTGATGGGTTGAAAGCTCGCTTAGATAAGCTGGAAAGAAAACAAACCCAATCCGGGAAATCAACTTAAAACTTATAGCTAAAAAAGTTATTTTTAGATTTCGTATGTTAAATTTCCCTTTTTTCTACGACAGTTAAAGTAGAGAGGATGGATTTTTATTTGTGGCTATTTTTTAGTTAGATTTCTTTCTTTTTTACGTCAATTGTAGCAGGAGGTGGCAGATGAAGATTATCATTCCGAATGAAGTAATTGAGCGAAAGATCTTCTTGATACGCGGACACAAGGTCATGTTGAGTAATCATCTTGCTCAACTTTATGGAGTTACTACTAGTGCATTGACGCAGGCAGTTAGGCGTAATATTGAGAGATTCCCTAAAGATTTTATGTTTTTATTGAAGCGGGAAGAGATTCTGAACTTATCACAAATTGTGATAAGTTCTAAACTAAAACACGCTCCTAACGTTTACGCTTTTACCGAGCAAGGGGTAGCAATGCTTTCAAGTGTTCTACACAGCAAAAAGGCCATACATGTAAATATCGCCATTATGCGGGCATTTGTGAAATTGCGTAAGATCCTATCTGCGCATAAGGGGCTAATGTATAAATTAGAAGAGCTGGAACGAAGAATCGGTAAGCATGATGAATCAATCCAGAATATTTTTGAAGCGATCCGTCAATTAATGGAACCGCCTAGGCTAAAAGATAAGGTAATAGAAGGTTTCCGCGCCCCCAAGGCAGGAGCTTAATAGATAGTCCTCAAATAAGAAAAAGAGTCTGATTTTTCTAAGCGTCATCAATCCTGACTTAAGGTGGTATAAACAACTTACAGCTTATAGCTTACCGCTTACAGCTATTTTTTCCTTTGCTAAAAGGTGTTTTTTTTGTTATAATTAACCTCTCAAAAGATTAACACCTCGCGCTTAAACATACACCCGGCGCTTATTTGAATTGCGCCGGTGTTCCCCCTGTGGGGAAATTGCGCGGGCGTGCCCTTGTGGTCAAGGAGGAAACCTCGCAATGATCGAACGTTATAGCCTTGCTAAAATGAAGAGAATTTGGCAGGAGGAATTTAAATTCCAGACTATGCTGGCGATTGAGATTCTTGCTTTAGAGGCTTATGCTACGAAAAAGATTGTTCCTTCCCAGGCAGTAAAACGAATTAAACAAAAAGCCAAATTTAACCTATTAGAAATCCAGAAGATCGAAGAGAAGACACAACATGATGTTGTGTCCTTTGTTTCCAACGTAGCCCAATATATAGGCAAAGATGCTCAATATCTGCATTTAGGGTTGACTTCTTCCGATATCCTAGATACTACACTAGGCGTGCAGTTAAAAAGTGCCTCGGAGATATTAACTGAAGATTTAGAGAAATTACTCAAAGTTTTAGCAAAAAAAGCTAAAATTTATAAAGATATGGCTTGTATTGGCCGCACCCATGGGGTACATGCTGAGCCGACTACCTTTGGTTTGAAGCTGGCGCTCTGGTTTGATGAAACTAATCGAAATTTAGCCCGGCTCAAACAAGCTAAGCATGAAATTTGTCTGGGTAAACTCTCCGGAGCCGTGGGTACATATTCCAATATCGAGCCGTTTGTGGAAGATTATGTCTGTAAAAAACTTGGCCTTAAGCCGGTGAATATCGCAACGCAGGTAATACAACGGGATGTATACGCACAATATATGGTAACTCTGGCAGTAATTGGCGCATCTCTGGAAAAGTTTGCTACTGAAATCAGGCATTTGCAGAAGACTGAGGTTTTAGAAGTTGAGGAGCCATTCGGCAAAGGACAAAAAGGATCAAGTGCCATGCCGCACAAACGTAATCCGGTAATTTGTGAGCGGATCTGCGGTTTAGCCCGGCTTCTACGTGCAAATGCCCAGGTGGCCTTAGAAAATGTGGCGCTTTGGCATGAACGCGATATCAGCCATTCTTCAGTTGAGCGGGTAATTTTTCCGGATTCTACTTTAGCTTTAGATTATATGCTTAATAAATTCATGGAAGTGGTTTCCGGGATGAAGGTTTATCCGGATAATATGTTAGCTAACCTTGCCAAAACTCGCGGGCTGATTTTTTCTCAGAGAGTTTTGATTGCCTTAATGCATAAAGGCCTGGAAAGAACTAAGGCCTATGATTTAGTGCAAAAAGCAGCGATGGCGACCTGGAAGGGAACAGATAATTTTAAGGATAATCTTTTATCTTTGCCGCAAGCCGCCAAATATTTAACTGTTAAAGAACTTGATAAGATATTTGATTTAGATTTTTATTTACGTAACGTAGATAAAATTTTCCATAAGGTCGGTTTATAATATTTTTTAACCCTGCCTTTAAAAAATCTCTTTAATTATGCAGTACAAAATAGAAGTCGTGGATAAGCCTGGTATTTTTGATGCTGTTGGCCAGGGTGTAAGCAGGGATATTGCTGACCTGGGTATTAACAGCGTTAAAGAAGTGAAGTTTATCCAGGTCTATATCCTGGAGGGTAATTTTGCTTTCGGCGAGGTTATCAGTATCTGTCAGGAGCTCCTAACAGATAAAGTCACACAGGATTATAAAATCTTATCGGGCCAGGAGGCCCGTGGTTTGGCTTCCAATAGCCAAAGCCACCGGTCAATGGATGTTTCCAACCAACATATTATTGAAGTTACCTATAATCCGGGAGTAATGGATCCGGTGGAAGCAAGTGTTTTAAAAGGTATCCAGGATTTAGGAATTCCGGAGCCGGAAGCGGTAAAGACCGCTAAGAAATATATTATTCTCGGTAAACTCTCGCCAGTTCAACTAAAAACTATTTCGGAAAAGCTCCTCTATAATAAGCTTATTCAACATGTAGTAAATCCGCATACACCTGCCAGCGATATTAAACATTTACCCGGATACAACTTTAATCTGATTACGGTAGATTTACTTAAGTCTTCAGATATTAAACTTCTAGAGATAAGTAAAAAGGGACAGCTTTTCTTAAATTTAAATGAAATGCGCCAGATCCGGGATTATTTTCGTAAGCAAAAACGTAATCCTACGGATTGTGAATTAGAGACCGTTGCCCAAACCTGGTCTGAGCACTGTTATCATAAAACTTTCCGTGGAAATATTATCTATAAAGAAAGTAAAGCCACTCCTTGCCTGGGGAATATGGCGATTAAGAATTTGCTTAAATCTACAATTATGAAGGTGACCCGTCAGTTGGATAAGAGTTGGTGTGTTTCTGTGTTTAAGGATAATGCCGGGGTGATTAAATTCGATCAGAAAAATAATATTTGTTTTAAAGTAGAGACGCATAATCATCCTTCAGCTTTAGAGCCTTTTGGTGGAGCCAATACCGGTATCGGCGGAGTAATCCGCGATGCGATGGGTACCGGCTTAGGGGCAAAACCAATTTTAAACAGCGATATCTTTTGTTTTGCTCCGCCGGATTTAGCATTTAATAAAGTTCCACCTGGCGCGTTGCATCCTAAGCGGGTAATGAAGGGTGTAGTCAGCGGGGTGCGCGACTACGGAAATAAAATGGGAATTCCTACAGTCAATGGCGCGATATTATTCCATGAAAATTTCGTCGGGAATCCTCTGGTTTATTGCGGCACCGTGGGGATGATGCCTAAAGATAAATCTTTTAAACAAACTAATCCAGGCGATTTAGCGGTGGTAGTCGGAGGGGCAACCGGCCGCGATGGTATACACGGGGCAACTTTTTCCAGCGGTGAGCTGACTCATGAATCCGAAACTATCTCTAGTGGCGCAGTACAGATCGGTAATCCGATTCAGGAGAAAAAAGTCTTAGATACAATTTTGCAGGCGCGTGATCTGAATCTCTATAGCGCAATTACCGATTGCGGAGCGGGGGGATTATCCAGCGCAATCGGTGAGATGGGCGCAGAGTTGGGCGCTAAAGTTTATCTGGATAAAGTACCTTTAAAATATTCCGGGTTAACTTACATGGAGATCTGGATTTCGGAATCCCAGGAGAGAATGGTTCTATCGGTACCTCCAAAAAATATTGATCAGTTAATTAGTATATTTGCCAATGAAAATGTCCAGGCAACAGTGATTGGGGAGTTTACCGGCATTAAAAGATTAGAACTTTATTATCAACAGGAGTTGGTTTGTGATTTAGAGATGCAATTTTTACATGATGGCATACCGCAGATTGCCAAGAAAGCAGAATATACTCAAGCCAGGCACCGGGAGCCAAAAATCCCGCAGAAAAAAAATCTTTCTAAGGATCTGCTAAAACTTCTGGGCCATTTTGATATTTGTTCTAAAGAGTGGGTAATCCGGCAGTATGATCATGAGGTGCAGGGGGGCTCGATTATTAAGCCTTTGGTGGGCCTTAAAAATGATGGGCCGTCTGATGCCAGTGTGACTAAACCTTTATTTGATTCGAATAAAGGGATTATTATTTCTAATGGTATAAATTTTCGTTTCGGTTTTATTGATCCTTATTGGATGGCAGCCAGCTGTATTGATGAAGCCCTGCGTCAGATTATCAGCGTGGGTGGTTCATTAAAAGAAGTGGCGATTCTGGATAATTTTTGCTGGGGTAATCCGGATAAGCCGGATCGCTTAGGCGGCCTGGTGCGCGCGGCTTTCGGTTGTTATGATATCGCCAAATCCTATGGAGTACCTTTTATTTCAGGAAAAGACAGTTTTTATAATGAATTTAGCGTGAGAGGTAAATCTACTCCTATTCCCGGAACGCTGCTTATTTCGGCGATTAGCGTAATGGAGGATGTAAATAAATCTGTGTCAATGTATGCAAAAGAAGCAGGCAATTTAATTTATGTCGTCGGTAATACTCGCGATGAATTAGGCGGCAGCCATTATTATGATTTATATAAGGCTTTGGGGAATCAGGTGCCCAAGGTATATCCTAAGGAAGCCATGAGGTCATTTGTCGCTCTAAGTAAGGCATCTGAAAAAGGTTTAGTTAAATCCATGCATGATTGCTCTGATGGAGGCTTGGCCGTGGCTTTGGCGGAGATGGCTTTTAGCGGTGGTTTAGGGATGGAGGTGTTTCTTGCCGAGGTTCCATATCAGTCAAGCGTTAAGCGCAATGATTCTTTATTATTTGCAGAATCCAACTCCCGTTTTGTGGTGGAGATAGAAAAAGCTAAGCAGAAAGAATTTGAAAAACTTTTAAAAGGCGTTTCTTTTGGGCTGGCAGGATGTTTAACCAAGAATCCTGATTTTAAAATATTTGGTTTAGATGGAAAAGTTTGCGTTGATGTAAATATAAATAAGTTAAAGGAGAGCTGGAGGGAACCGTTAAAATGGTAAAAGCCAAAGCTTGTTCTAAGGGATTATTGGTAGAGGATGATTTTACGAAGGAAGATACCTGGCGGATATTTCGCATTATGTCGGAGTTTGTTGATGGTTTTGAGGTTCTTTCTAAAATCGGAAAAGCAGTTACAATTTTTGGTTCAGCGCGCACCAAACCGGATACTCGATTTTATAAGTTAGCGGAAGAAGTGGCATATCATATCGCTAAAGCCGGGTATGCGGTGATTACCGGAAGCGGCCCCGGGCTTATGGAGGCAGCCAATAAAGGTGCTCAGCGTGCGCAGGGACAATCTATCGGCCTGAATATTCATTTGCCTTGCGAGCAAAAACCGAATAAATATGTGGATACGGTTTTAGGTTTTCGTTACTTTTTTGTGCGTAAGGTGATGTTTGTAAAGTATGCCAAGGCTTTTGTAATTTTACCCGGAGGATACGGCACACTGGATGAATTTTTTGAGGCGATTACTCTTATTCAGACTGAAAGAATTGCTAAGTTCCCGGTAATTCTTTTTAATAGTCAATACTGGAAGCCGTTATTAGAGTGGTTAAAGAAGACAGTTTATGGCCATGGTAATGTTGATCAGGAGGATCTGGATTTGTTTATTTTAGTTGATGAACCTAAAGAGGTTGTGCGGGCAATCAAGAAAT
>Ga0247841_10008496_pt1 | contig 14765 bp, 2 predicted proteins | sample LaCruzMarch2015__2_FD_192410 | JGI IMG/M metagenome (GOLD analysis project Ga0247841, IMG submission 192410) | Freshwater microbial communities from meromictic Lake La Cruz, Castile-La Mancha, Spain - LaCruzMarch2015_18m | ecosystem: Environmental > Aquatic > Freshwater > Lake | place: Spain...
AAAGCATAGACATAGCAGTTTATAGTATTGGCAGCATCTCGAAAGTTGTATTGCAAATGCATGCTTTCATTTGCCAACGGATTAAACGGACTGCCGATGAGTTTGATGTGCCCGGTTTCCAGAGCACCGGGGGGAGGGGCTTCACTATTTGGCTGACCGGGAGTACCTTTGGCAGCACTGTAACAATAATGCCAGGTGATTGTGCTATCGGCATTGACCTGTCTCTCCAGAGAAATGTCCTTTTTGCTTGCAACACCTGTATAGGAAAGTGAGTCCAACACAATTCCCGAGCCGTCTTTCAGTAAAATGCTGTCTCCGTCGTTATTCAAAATCGGCAGAGAACTCACTTCCAGAATACCGGACTCAGGGCAGTCAGGGTAACGATTTAAAAGCAGAGTTTTATCCCTGCACAACACCAAATAATTCGGACAAGCATCCGGCAAGGTAATTTGGACTGCATTGCCGGCAGCATCTTCAAGGGTAATCTGACTTTCCGGAGTGACACTGTTCGGCACAAAAAGCTCAATCCATTCCTGATTATCAGTTGCAGGGTTATAGAGAAATTCGTTCACGCCCAGAGACGATAACTGCGGATTTTCAGGAAAGGATGTCCATGAGTTATTGTCTGGATTTATGTCGCTGTAAAGCATAAGCCTGATAATTATGTTTTCATCATCACCATTGGGTACAAGGATTGGAGTGGAAAAATCAACCCAACTGCCTGCCGCTATGGGTTGAATATCAAACTCCTGGGTTAAATCCGAGCCAATCAAGACCTGCAAACTGATGGTTATCGTGTCATTATCTGCCAGTGAATAGTTATTAATCTGAGTAGTCAGTAAAGGGGGGCTGGCTTCAAAGTCAATACTCGTCTCAGCCAAGCCATAATCTATAAACGTGTGATTGGGCAGACCGGGAGTGGAGAATGCTTCTGCCACAAAGTCGTCTTCGCATTGATTGGTATCATAACCGTCTGCTTTTCTGGAAAGTGAACAGCCTGCTGCTACATCAGGAGCAAAACTGCTGCCAGCATTGTTTGTATCATCAGGCAACAGGTTTGAATTGGGATTGCCATACAAAACCGTATCGGAATAATCACCATCTGCTGTGATAAATCTGACTCCATCTGTTGCGCCGTCGCCATTTTGCATAGCAAGACTCACGCTGAAAGCAGCCTGTGTGATGTTTTGCTCGCCGATTAGTACGAATCTGTGTGCCCTCAGAACATAGTGCGGAAAGGTAAAAACAGTTGTGAAAGTTGCACCTGCTGTTTGGAGTTTTGCGCCTTCCAAATCAAGATCAGAATTGCCGTTGTTGTAAAGTTCGAGCCATTCGTAGCCTGTATCTGTGCCTGTGGGGTCATAGAGTAATTCATTTATGACTACGTTCGCATAGAGATTGCCTATCAGAAAAACGATAAAAAGGACAGCTCTGCAGGCTTTTGCCATATAACCGAACCTCTATGTCAAATTTTTAAACGTGAAATTTATTGATTACAAAATATAACTTACTGTCCGTTAGTGAGTTCGATATGCACCGGTTTAATGTGCCAAATCTCTTCAGCATATTGAATAATCGTTCTGTCTGACGAGAATTTTCCCGTTCTGGCAACATTAATGATAGCCTTTTTTGTCCATTCTTCCGGCGTTTTATAGAGTTCGTCCACTTTTTCCTGAGTATCCAGATAATTTCGGAAATCTGCCAACAGGCAATAGGTATCGCCGTCCTGCAGCAGAGACTTGACAATGGGGTCAAAAATCCCTTGTTCATCTTTGCTAAAATAGTTGGAGGCAATCATATCAATGACCTGCCTGAGTTCGGGGTCTTTATTGTAAAAATCGCAAGAATTATAGCCATTGTGCTTGAGGGCAACCACTTCCTCAGCCTTCATGCCAAAGATAAACATGTTCTCAACTCCGATTTCCTCTGCCATTTCCACGTTGGCTCCGTCCAGAGTGCCAATCGTCAAAGCCCCGTTTAGGGCAAATTTCATATTACCTGTGCCGGAAGCCTCATAGCCTGCAGTGGAAATCTGTTCCGATAAATCTGCGGCAGGAATAATCTTTTCTGCCAGAGACACTGTGTAATTGGGCAGAAAAACGACCTTGAGCCTGTCATGCACCTCAATGTCTTTATTGACAATCTCGCCGATGTTATTTATCAACTTGATGATTCTTTTCGCCAGAAAATACCCTGGAGCTGCCTTGCCGGCAAAGATATAAGTGCGTGGCACAAAATCACCCTCCGGGTTTGCTTTGATTCTGTTGTAGCGCGCAATTACCTGCAAAACATTGAGCAATTGCCTTTTATATTCGTGCATACGTTTAACGTGAATATCAAAGAGCGACTCAGGATTGGTGCGGACTCCGGTTTCTTTATAGATAAACTTGGACAGGTTCTTTTTGTTAATCCACTTGATTTCAGCGAAGTTCATCAGAAACTGGGGATCGTCAATGTACTTTTCAATCCCTTTGATTTGGGATAAATCCGTCAGCCAGTTATCGCCAATGTGTTCTGAAATCAGGCTTGCCAGATGTTTATTGCACTCTTTCAGCCAGAGTCTGGGTGTGATGCCATTGGTTTTGTTCTGAAATTTCTCGGGGGACATTTCAAAGAAGTCGGGGAAGATGTCGCTTTTCAAAATCTGTGTATGCAATTCTGCCACTCCGTTGATGGTGTGACTTCCCACGATACTGAGCTGTGCCATGCGGATATTTTTCTCATAGCCCTCATCAATCACAGACATATTGCGCATTTTGTTGATATTACCCGGGTATTTTCTTGTAACTTCTGCCAAAACGTGATTGTTGATTTGGAATATTATCATCAAATGGCGGGGAAGCAGTTGTTCAAAGATGGAGACAGACCAACGTTCCTGCGCTTCGGGCATGATGGTGTGATTTGTGTATGAAAACGTCTTGCAAGTAATTTCCCAGGCAGCTTCAAAATTAAATTGCTCCTCATCCATCAGGATGCGCATCATTTCCGGGATAGCTATGGCAGGATGAGTGTCATTTAATTGAATGGCAATCTTATCCGGCAATTCAGCAAAGCTGTCATTGTCTTTTTTCCAGTCGGCAAAGATATTCTGCAAAGTTGCGGAGACAAAGAAATATTCCTGTTTGAGCCTGAGGATTTTACCAAGATGTTGATTATCATTGGGATATAGCACTTTGGAAATATTCTCCGACCCGTTTTTGCGTTCCACAGCTTTGACATAATCTCCGCTATTGAAATAGTCAAAATCAAATTCATCGGTGGCTGTAGCCTGCCAAAGTCTGAGATTATTGACCGTATTGGTTTTGAAACCCGGAATCGGGATATCCCAGGCAACTGCCATCACATCTTCCGTGTCAACCCAGCGATGAATATATCTGCCGTCTGATTGCTCTTCTGAAAGGACTTTTCCGCCAAACCGCACCCGATAGGTAATTTCCGGTCTTTGAATTTCCCAGGGGCAACCTTTTTTGCGCCAATGGTCAGGTTCTTCGACCTGATAGCCCTGTTGAATCAGTTGCTTGAAAATCCCAAAATCGTAACGAATGCCATATCCGAAGGCGGGATATTCCTGAGTTGCCAGCGAATCCATAAAACAAGCTGCCAGCCTTCCCAGACCGCCATTGCCGAGACCCATGTCCGGCTCCAAATCGGCAATGTCTTCCAGAGAGTAATTCATTGCTTTGAGCATGTCATAGCAGTTGTCATACATATCTAAATTGATGAGGGCATTACCCAACAGCCTGCCAATCAAGAATTCCATTGAAAGGTAACAGACTTTTTTGACATTCCGTTTGCGGTATTCATATTGGGTGCGCAGCCAGCGTTCAATCAGCCTGTCGCGCAGGGACAAGGATAGGGCAAAATAGACATCCCAGTCCTTGACAGTGGTTGTATCTTTGATGAGTGAATATTCCAAATGGCTGAGGAAATGCGACTTCAGGTCATGTTTCCCGTTTTCCGCTTTATCTGTGAAGAATATACTTTTGTAGTCATTCTTCTGTATGTAGCCTTCTTTCATTTATGTTCCCTTAATTATCCGAAGCATTTTTTTATCTGGTTTTTCAATTATATTTACACATTTTTACCAGTTTTTTGACCCTAAACCTGATTTTGCCAATTCAGTCAATAGCAATCTGTGTGAATTATCCTTAAGTGAAGTTTAACAGTAGGTTGAGAGACAAAAGTCCATCAAAATTGGGGATATGGTACCATGCAGAACCACGGAGAGGTTTTCTATTTGCAAGTCCGTGAATTTATTCATGGGAATATTTGTGCTGTTCAGACAGACGAGGGCGTCTATCCTACACGCGTAGGTTGGCTGCCCTCAGCCGACTAAAGAGTATTGAAAACACACATTAAACCCTTCGACAGGCTCAGGATGACAGTGTTCAGACAGACGAGGGCGTCTATCCTACCTTGCTATCAAGCGTAAGTCAAGCGTAATTTTATTACGCTTGACTTACGCTTGATAGCAAGGAAAAACTCAGCAAAACACGGAAATTTTTGGTGGTACCTCTTGACTTATCCGGCTCTTATCTCGATGTTCATTTTGCAACACTTACCGCTTATCTTGAACTCCCTATTGCCTCATTTAGCTCTTAGTGTTGCCGGTTATTCACTGCCGGCTTTAATTCGATAGAAGTACCTTTCCCCGAGGGGATTTTGAGTTTCAGTCCAGGTTAGTTCGCTTACTGTGGCACAAGGAGCACCCCAGTCCACCGGATTTGGCTCTGCTGATTTGTAGATTTTGTAATGCAGAGTGCCCAAAACCTCGTTCCACTCCAGGACGATTTCGCCATTGACAAGGCTAATCCGCACATTTTGCGGAATACCGATAGACACAGGTAAAGTCTCAAATTCCAATAGGTTGCCATAAGTGGTTCCAGCCTGATTTCTGGCATAAGCCCTCAGATAATAATGGGTGCCGGGAAGCAAATTGTTCAAATCACTTAAATACTGCCCAAATTGGGAGCCTTCATTGGTAAGACTATCAGCTAAACCCGGCGAACCGGTTGTATTCCAGCACACTCCGCAGGAAATGATATTATCATAACCCACAGATGTAATATTGCCTCCGCTGAGGGCAGAACCGGTCTCAATCCCTGTAATATCACGCGTCGTGACCACCGGCAGAACAATTCCATTTCCGGTGACAGAGACGTAACAATTCTCCGCTCCCGGACTGGAAATCAGAATATCGGCTTCGATAACTCCGCCAGAAACCGGTGCAAAACGCACATAAACCGGAACAGACATAATGTATCCAAACACAGGGGCAAGAGAAATGTTGCTTTGGAAAGCCCTGCCTTCTCCGGTCAGAGAAATCTGATACCCGGCAGGGGCAGAAATAAGCAGACTATCTGCCAGTTCGATAGCACTTACGGCAAAAGAATCAACCTCAGAATAGCTGCCGGAAACAATGCTGCCAAAGTATGCCAAAGTGCTTTGTGAAACCTCGATTGCCGGTCTGGAAAGAGTTGTAAAACTGATTTCATTGCCGTAAGCAACGCCTGCATCGTTCTGAGCAAAAGCCCTGACAAAGTAGGTTGTGTATGAAGTTAACTGGCTAATGGCAAGGCTGAAATCCGTGCTTAGCGGGTTAGCATCAGCGTGTTGGTCAAATATTGTGGGCTCGGAAACCGTGCTCCAGCAAATACCGCAAGCGCTAATCTGGTCAAAACCGGCTGAAGTAACGCTCCCCCCGCCAATTGCAGAATTGACGGTTGTATCCGAAATTGCAGCAGTGGTCACTGACGGTAAGCCTATTCCGTTAGCACTCACAGCTACTCTGACGGTGTCTGCGCCGGCACTGCTGAAGGTTATATTGCCGGAAGATGTGCCTCCGGTTGTTGCATTAAATCTGATCAATAGTTGCGATTCAGATATTTCCCCCTCAGCCGGGTCAATGTATATGAAATTGGAAAAAACTCGTGATTCCCTTCCTTGAAAAGACAGTTCAATTTCGAAATTTGAGTCTGAACTGATAAAAAGCTGGCTATTTAACTGGGATGCTGAGAAAGTTAACGAATCGGGAGCAGATATTGACCCAATCATTACGTTATCAAACAACGGAAGAGTCAAGGCAGAAACAGTGATTCCGGGATTTCCCCGTGTTTTGAAATATACGTTATCACCATAGCTGATTCCGGCAACATTTTGAGCATAAGCGCGGACATAATAGGTCGTATTTGCTGCAAGACCAGTTATGGGGCTTGAAAAATAGCCGTTATGATAGCCTTCATCAGTATGGGGATTTGCCAAAGTAGGGTCTGGAGAAGTGCTCCAGCACAGGCCGCAAATGGCATTGGAGTCATAACCGTCGCTGTTGAACATCCCGGAACCGGTAGCAGAGACTTTGGTTGTGTCGATAATGCTTCCGGTCATAACGGATGGCAGCATAACGCCATTGCCTGAGACATAAATATTAGAGTAATTTGCTGAAATCGAAAACAGAATAATCCGTTCCCAAAAACTACCCGAAGCCGAGGGAGAAAATCTTACGTAAAGAGTTGTCTCAGCAAGAGTTCCTCCCTCAGGATACAGGGTTATATTAGTAAGCCAGGTCTCTTCTCCGCCGTTGGAAACCGTGGAGATTTTAAAAATGCCGTTAGGGCAATAAACACTAACCGAATCCACCAGATTGGTTCCCGAAATAGAGAAACTCTGCGGAGCAGAATGACTTCCCAAAGCAATCCCGCCAAAGGATGGAATTGTATCGGTTGAAACAATGATATTGGGGGTTTGGGTGGTGAATTCAATTTCATTACCATAAGTCCTGCCGACAGTGTTTTGGGCAAAGGCTCTCACGTGATAATGCGTTCCGGGTTGTAAGGATATTTCGTCGGAGAAGACTCCTGTCGTTCCGGCTACATAAACAAAGCTATCGTTATCAATATCAGGCTCAGGGTCTTCATCCCAGCAAATACCTCTGTATGTGATGGTCATTCCTCCGTCTGAAGTTACGTTCCCGCCGCAAGTTGCACTCTGGGGACTGATATTGGTTACGGCTGATGTGATTACAACCGGCGAGTAAATCCCATATCCTGTTAAAACCAGTGTGTCAGGGATACCTGTATTGGAATTGATGATCAGATTATCATTATAATATCCGGTTTCCGTGGGAGCAAAAGTAACATCATAGGTAGCCGACATCATTGTTTCAATCATAAAAGTCAGGGAGTTTCTGCCTCCCGGTGCAGGCATTGGGGGTAAGGAATCCTGGGCAACGCTAAATCCGGGTGGAGCTGTGATGGTTCCGGTTAATCTGATTGTTCCCATATTGTATATAATGAATGTGCGGGTGTATTGATTACCCAGGAAGATCTGCCCAAAGGCAAGCAGACTGTCATAAATAGTCATAGCGGGTATTCCGATTACTACTGTAACAGAGATATTTTTCATGGAATTCATCTGGTCGTTGCTGTAAATAGTAATATTTCCCATGTGCCAGCCGGAGCTTAGTCCGCTTGTATTGACTGATATGCTATGCTCCTGATTAGGTGTTGAAACCTGTATTGTGTCAGAAAGAGCTGCTTTATTGTCAATTCTTAGCCAGGTGGAATCTGATACAACTGCATAATAATACAATTCCCTGTTTCCGGTATTGCCGATGGTCATTGCAGCAGAAGCGGTATTTCCTGAAATCAAATCCCATCTAAACATTTCGGGTGTGCAGGATATAATCGGTCCGGCACCCTGTCCTTTTAGAAGCACAATCTCTGCCGGTCCGGCTGCATTATGCGTGATAATCAGATTACCGCTGTAACTGACAGGAGCTGTCGGTTGGAATCGTACTTCAAAAGTTTTGGAGCTGCCGGCATTTATGGAATAGTCGATGTTGTTCCTGCCAACCGGCAACACATAAAAACCTGCCGGAGCAGTTATATCACCGGTCAGAGTGGCAGTTCCGGCGTTCATGATGATAAAATACTGGCTGGTATATGTTCCCAATGTAACTTCGCCAAAGATAAGCGAATCAGCCGTAACATAAATCAGTGGGATATCACTCGACCAGTTGATTCTGGCATAGGTGTCGCTTTCAAAAGGAGTGCCTTTGAAATCTCCTGTTTCATTGGTAAAAGCAACACTGCCGGTATTTTGAGACTTGGTTACGTTCTTGGAGCCTCCCCAGGTGTTGGTGGGGAAATTGGCTGCATCAATCCTGACATTCTGGTTATTATTAACCGTTAGAAGCGTCCCGCCTGAAGTCCCATTTCGGAATGTGCAGTTATTAAAGCTATTGGTGGCATCGACCAGAGCACCGGTCTTAACGTTCAATCCGGTACTTGAGATGTATTCGAAGATAGTATATTTGGCGGCTATTTTACCACCGCTGTTGATATCCAGAGTATAAGTTCCGCTGGATCCTGTGTATTTGGTAACTGATATTTCATTGCCTGAGACTCCTGTTACTGAAAACATTCCTCCGGAATTAACATTGATTATGCTTCCGGGATAAAACAACAGGTCAGTATTGCCTGTTGCCAGCAGGTCTGCATTATCATTGATGGTTAGATTTCCGTCGCATTTGAGTATGTATCCGGCTGTATCCAGATGACCATTATCAATGGTAAAAGACTGCACATCAAGCTCCAACTGGTTGGTGAGATAGACATACGGCAGGGCTGGATTCTGCTCAACAGCAGTTTTATTTATGGTTAGGGATTTACAAGTGAGTAAACTGGATGCATATAAATTGGCATTGTTATATCCATCCAATATGATATTATCCTGAGCATCACTCCATAAACCTGTATTCTGGATATAGAAATTGCCCGAGAAATGATGCGTAAGCTCACTACCGCTGTATGCCCAGGTTCCGCCATTAAGAGTAAAGTCATTAGCAACATTCAGATGACAGTATGGTTTGAAGTTACCGGAAGCTTTATTTATAGTAAGTTTATATAGAGAAAGGCTTGTAACAACGGTTGAAATAGTCTGTTCCAGAGTGCCGTCAAAAGTAGTATGGCAGAGATTCCCTGCATAAAAGCCGGTTGATGCAGTGATTGAAGTATTGCTGTCCAGCAGATGACTGCCAATCTTCACTTCAGTCTGGGCTGCATCACCTGAAGCATGCAAACCTGCTCCCAGAGATATGGAAATATTGGTATCAGCATCAAGCACAGCGCCGTTTCCGAGCTTCAATACTCCCTGCTGGATGGTCAGGTTGCCAGTACATCTGACAGTTTTATTCTCTGCAATAGTCAGGCAATTGGGATAAATCGTGCTTTTATTGATAAAGACAGAGGCAAATTTCTGATCAGTCAGGATAGATGCTGCTGCATTACCGGAGAAAGTTATGGTACTGCCAATCCCTGTAAATCCGTCTTCTCCGACGTTATTAGTCCAGCTTCCGGCAATATCCATAGCGCGGGACGATAAATTGAGACTACCATTATCAATAATGACATCATGTTTGACTATCAGGTCAGTTCCAATCGTAAAAGTACCACCGGGACCATTAATACGTAGATTATATACCCAGTTGGTACTGGCTAAGTTTATGCCATTTACATCTGTGCCGGTGTATTCAATTGTGCCTCCGGTAGGCTGGAAGGTATTTGTCTGAAGTGCTACAAGATACCCCTTAGTTCTGATAATGCCCCCTGATACAGAATTCACAGCAGATGTGAGAAACTGAATTCCGACATTGGTAGATTCTAATAATCCGGAGCTAAGGGTTAATGAACCCATAAAATCCAGGTAGGGCTGCGTGGCAGGAGCATCACAGATAAAGCTACCACCACTGATAAATAGTGATGAAGTTCGGAATGTGGTTAAAATACCATGCAGCAGATAACTGCTGCCTTCCACTTTCAGGGTGCCGTCTAAGGTCAAAGTGCCGGTATTGGTAAAAGAGCTGTTACTATTAAGTTCAATTTCACCACCTGTATTAATTACTACATTACCGGTAACTGAGACAGTTCTGGTATTAGTGTTTTCACTGCAGAGCAGCTTGGATGAAGCTGAAACTGTCAGGTTTCCTGTTACATTCAGAGTGCTTTGGGATGTGAGAATAAAGAGTCCTGCTGATAGCAAGACATTACCTGTAGCAGCGATTGTCTTACCTTCCGAAATCCAGAGGGAATAATCCGGCTTATTAATGGTCAGATTATTAAAGCTTTCATCTGAACTGAGATAGGCTTCGCTATCAGAATAGAATTGGACACTGCCTGCTCCCTCTGCGAAATAAGCTGTTCCTCTTTGATTATTCCAGTTTTTTCCTACTTTAATCAGGTCATCTGAATTTGAGCAAAGCAGCTTGCCTGTCCCGGAGATTGTGATATCATAAGCAACATCAAGCGTGTGATGAAGTACATCCAACTGCCCACCATTAACGGTCAGATTGTGATTAACCTTTGTATCTCCGGATAAGTAACATACAGCGGAGGTTGAGCTTTTATTGATTTTCAGGTCATAGAAATAATTACCCGAAGCTATTTCAATAGGCGCTCCAAGGGTACCAATCATTTCAATGGTGCCATGTGTCTGTTGGAATCCACCCACGGTATTGGCTTTGATACCCCAGCCTACTTTAACTGTTCCGCCATTGATAATAAAATCAGAAGCTGCTCCAAACTGCATACCGTCATAAGTGATTTGAAAAACACCGTTATTGATAGTTGTAACTCCGCCCAGACTGACATAATTACCCGTGTAGGCTTTGCTGATAACGAAGATACCGTTGTTTACGGTTAATGTACCTGTAGTGTTCAAGGTAAAATTATTCTCAACAATGGTTGTGCCACCGCTTTGATTAAAGCTACCACTCACAGTTAAGTTATAAAAACGTGCTTCAATAGTCGAGCCTGAGCTTGAACCGATTTTTAATGTTGCAGAATTATTCACTGTTGTTGCATCGTTAACATCCAGAATCCCTGATGCTGATTCAAATGAACCGCTCTGGACCGTAAAAGTCCCGGTTATATTATAAGTTCCACCATTGAATGAGGTAATGAGCGAACCACTTGGCTTATTCACTATCACGCTTCCCAAAGCTGCATTGCTTTCAGTAGAAGTTAAATAGTCGTTTCCATTGCTTTCAAAATAGACAATATTACCTGCTCCCAAAGCTGCTTCAGTGCCAATGTCAAATGTCCAGCTTCCTTTTAAATGGATTTCACCATCAGTTACATTTGATGTCGAATTGTTATACCATTTAACTGAGCCGTCCACATTCAGGATTTCATTGGCTGCATCCATCTGCAGGCTTCCTTTGATATCAAGGTCGCCATTAATGTCCACAGTGCAGGAGGAAATATTGAGCAGACCGTCTGTGACCGTCAGCTTTCCATTGATTTGAGTATCGCTGTTTACGGTAATCTGATTGAGCCTTGTAGGTCCCTGATTACGCGTTATGGCATGTTTATCAATTTCCACATTGTAAAGGTGACTGTTTGCCACACAATGCAAGTTGTTAGAGCCCCAGTTATTCATTAGAATCGTTCCGCCGGAGGGAGTAAAACCTGCTGTATCAACCAGAAAATCCCCACTGACTTCAATTTTTCCACCGATTAGATTATCTGTCACATCATGTCCTGTATTGGATATATGCACAGAGATACCGTCAAACTTCAGAGTACCATTGCCCATAGTTATATTAATATCATTGTTTACAGCCCAGTCACTATGACCATCACCGCCTTTGATAGTAACGAATCCACCTGTGATTGTGAAGCTGGAATTTAAATCCACAGAAGCAGATGCGTCCTGGTTAAAAGTAAGATATCCGCTGCTGACAATGTAATTACCCAAAATGCTGGTATCCTGCACCTCTGCTATATCGAGACTTCCTCCCGCTATCTGAATTGTTCCCGCTACCCAGTCATAAAGCTGGCAGGTAACAGTTGCACCTGTATTAAACTTCAGATTCCCTGAGGATTTATTCAGAATAATGCGATAAAAGTCCTCAGTTGTACAGGTCTGGTCTGTTGTTCCCTCAAAATATACAGCTCCTGTTCCTTCATAAAATCCTGACGTTCCCCTGCTGTTTCCCCAATTTCCCTCTATATGAATAGTATAATTCGTGCTGGCTAAAGCTCCGGTTGTGATTAGCAGATTTCCCCTGATTTCAATGTTATTAGCCAGGTATGCATTACCGGAAGTATTGACAGAAAGGTGTTTAACGTATCCGTCTGTCCCGACATTAATATGGGGAGAAGTGCCGGTCAGTTTCAAAGTGCCGGTGTCTATGTTAGTTACTCCGCTTCCTGAGAGATTACCCTTGAGGCTTATCTGGTTGATGTAGCTGTTTACTCTGAAGGTGGCAGTGCTGTTCACTGTCAGATTACCATTTATGGTAAAGTCCTTATTAGAAGATGCAGTCAACATCAGATAGGCATTAGTCTTGGAGACAACCAGGTTATTGACCATATAATTAGTAGCTGCAAGAGAAAAGAGAGAATTTCCTGTTCCGCTGAAGGTCAGAGTTCCGGCTGAATTATTCATAGACATACCGCTTGCCGTAATCAGATTACCTTTGACAATCAGATTTGTGCCCGAGCCGGTATACAGGGTGCTTGACCCGGTAAAAGTAATATCGCCATTCACTTCCATTACTGCTCCGGAATAGGTAATATTGAGAGTGCTGGCAATATTGGCACCTTGCGATATTCGCAGACCATATCCCTGGATGGAAAGCATACTACCGGTCTGAACTTCCAGATTGCGGCAATAGGCATTGGCATGCGAGATAACCGGCAGCCAGGTTGTCCCGGATGGAATGATTACGTCGTCATCTGCCGTGGGAACTCTGTTTATCTGCCAGTTTCCCGGCTCATGCCAATTATTGGAAACATTCCCCGTCCACATCGGTGGCAGTTCATTCAGGATTGTAAATGTAATTGTATTCCCCGCAGTGCCGATAGCAGAAACCGACACTCCACTGGGTGAACCATTACTGAGAAAGGCTGTCGGATTGGAAGCATCATTCAATTGGGTTCTGCCTACATTGCTGCTAAACGAGGCATTGTTTAAGTCACCATTGACCGTTGTGGTTCCACCCGGTCTGTAAACATACATTTCGTCCGGCGGTCCGCTTGCATTGCCTTCAACACCATTGATGACTCTCTTTATGATTAATCCTTCGCCGGGCAGTCCAACTTCAAAAGTCCCTATCCGCCTTCTGTATTCAAAGATGATAAACTCATTGGCGGAATTTGGGCATGCCATTTTGTAACAGGCATAAGGAGAAGTTGCGACAGGTTGCAGAGTATAGGTTCCGGGACCTGATATTACAGGCAGGGAAGCTACCCAATGCAGATATTTGTATTTCAGATAGGGACTCATGTGCTGGGGAGGATTTGATTGGTTCGCCATTGCATCCCAGGAACCAACCGGGGCAATTGTGCTATCTTCACTATAATGGTATAAATCAGGTAATCCCAGAGAATGTCCCATTTCATGACATAAGACCGGAGTACCTGTTCCTGATGACATTTGCAGATTATAGGAATAAATCCTGGCTCCATTGATGCCTATCGGGTCACAATAACCCATCAGCCACCAATGAGGCCAGAGCGGCTTGCCCCAACCTTCCGGATCACCCCGGATGATAAAGCAGACATTATCTGCGATATTATCGTTGTTATTATCCAGGTCCAGAGTGGGCGGTACCTGGCTTCTTATGGCGCTGATTGCAGCATAAAACAATTCATGTAATCGGGTGTATCCTTCATCATTATCAGAATATCCATCCGGATTGGTTTCTTCGTTATGAGCCAGATAATATTCTCTCGGAAATTCTGATTGGTAAGATATAACAGTCTCGCCATTGGGAAGCGGATATATATAGGAATTTATGGTAAGCTGGTTGGTTGAAACTGCCTGATAATATGACTTGAGTGAGACTGTTCCGGTATTGAACATGCCTGTCCAGTAGGAGTATGCGGAAAAATACTCATCCTGCTCAGCAAATCTGATTAGCACTACCAGATTGTTTAATGTCCCTGTTGTGGCTGTCCTTTGGGTCAAAACATCTGATTGTCTGCGCAGATACATTGCCTGGTTGGCTGCACTGTTTTCAGTTTTACCTGTAATCCCGGGTCGCAAACCAAATGCAGACGGGTCATTCCTGTCCGGAATATTTCCTGTGGGCACAATCCAGCCGTCTTTGATATCGGCATAGACATACCAGCCGGTCTTTTTATCCTGGTAAATGGTGTAATCATTTTTATCATGATAACGGCTGGAATATTCATCGCCGGTGGCAAAACACTTTAAAGCAGAGCCGTCAGGCTGAGTCAACGTCACCGGCAAATTGGTCAGATATGCACAATTTAAGTAGGCAAAGGATAAGACAAAAAATAAAGTAATCAAGTAGCGCATGGGTACCTCCAGCTTCGTATTAAACTTATGTGATGCGTTAAAGCATAAATCAGTTAAACAAAGAAACCAGTCTCCAAGCCAATAAACTCAAATCTTCTTTCAGCAATGCAATAATTAGCAAAGCCCAATATCTTAGCAAGCTTTTTTTTTAGTATGTTCTTCAATCCGGTGATGTGTAATCCTTTCTTTTGAATTGTGGCATTACGTTTCTGCAAGATTTGCATTTTAATCTACACTAAATTCAACCCATTCTCCCATTCTCAGTCCCATTCTCAGTCCCATTCTCAATTCATAATTCCAACAGGGAAATATACGTGATGTTTCCTGATTTGAGTTGACACTTTAATGTTTTTAGGGGATATTCTTCTTGTCAAGACCAATCTTCTTTATCTTGACTACCAGTGCTTTAGAGTAGGTTCTTGCCCCCTGCCCGGGCAGGG
>Ga0247841_10008498_pt1 | contig 14763 bp, 16 predicted proteins | sample LaCruzMarch2015__2_FD_192410 | JGI IMG/M metagenome (GOLD analysis project Ga0247841, IMG submission 192410) | Freshwater microbial communities from meromictic Lake La Cruz, Castile-La Mancha, Spain - LaCruzMarch2015_18m | ecosystem: Environmental > Aquatic > Freshwater > Lake | place: Spain...
AATTAAGACTAAAACAGACAGCTTATTGTATTCTTGTGCGAGTGCAAAATCTCCCTTAAGTAGTGATGAAACTCCGCGAGTAATTCCGGTAGAGGGGCAGTTGTCCCCTAGCTCCTTATAACAAATTGAAAGTTGAGGGGTTTTTTCTAAAATTGGCAATGGTATAACTGCTAAAGCAATAAGAACAATTAAAAAAATATAGCGACGATACGCAGAGTCAAGACTAACAATTTTTCCAAACTCCTTAAGAATTTTTTTAAACCTTAGTCTGCCCACTGTATTCCTTCAAAGTCGTGCTTTGTAGCTATAAGAATCACATCAATAAGCCACCAGATGCCGCAACCTCCAAGGGTAATAAGTTTCAAGATTCCGAGACCGACGTGCCCCATAATAAATCTGTCAACACCCAGCTGACCGAAAACTATGGACATTATCAATGCCAAAACCCAGTTTACTTTTTTCACCATGTTATACTCAGGATTTTAGAGTTTTTAAATTTATATTTTATCACACAAATACATAAAAACTTAACAATTTCTTATTTTCTGATGGAAAAACCGAGAATAACAATTGGGGCAATATTTATTAGAAATAAAGAGCTAGTAGTTGTGAGAAAGGAAAAGAACAATATGTCTAGTTGGATTCTGCCGGGTGGAAAACCCAACGAGCGAGAAACAGATTTAGATTGTTTGGCAAGAGAAGTTTTGGAGGAACTTCCTTTTTTAAGATATGTGGGTTCTTTTTCTCACTATGGAAACGTTGAAGCAATCTCTCCAATTAACAAGACCCCCATTATTGTGAGAAATTATAGGTTCATCGGAGATTCAAACTATGATATTAGGGTTTTAGGAAAAGCAGAAGAGCCCATCAAAGAAGCAAGAATGTTGAATTATTCGGAAATAAAGCGATTAGATTTATCAGAGGCAACTTCAAAATTAATTGAGTTATTAAGAGTAAGAGGAGTTTTATAATGGAAGAGTCACAGAACTTGCGAAACAAAATCTCGGCAGGAAGTTATGAGCTAAATAAGTTTCTTTTTGGCGGTTATGAAAATGATATTATCACCACAATTTATGGAACAGGTGGAAGTGGTAAAACAAACTTATGTTTAATCGTAGCGGTTTCTCAGGCGAAAAAGGGAAATAAAGTAATTTATGTTGACACTGAAGGAGGCTTTTCTTCCGAGCGAGTTGCTCAACTTTTGGACAAAGACAAAGAACTTTTAGAACAAACTTTGAAAAATATTATGATATTAAAACCAACTTCGTTTGAAGAACAAGAAGAAGCATTTGACCAACTTTTAAAATTCGTAAAAAAAGGAGGAATTTCTTTAATAATTATTGATAGCATCGCAATGCTTTATCGTTTGGAACTCGGAGACGCAATTAAAACAGAAGACACACAAAATATTCAATCTGTAAACAGAGCATTAGCAAATCAGCTTAGAGTTTTAACTGAAATTTCTAGAAAACAGAATATTCCCGTAATTGTAACAAATCAAGTTTATTCTCAGTTTGTACAAAATGAAAACGAACAAAAAGAAAAACAATATTCAATGGTCGGCGGAGATTTATTAAAATATTGGAGTAAGTGCATAATGGAATTGAGAAATTATAATGGGCGAAGAACTTTAATTCTAAGAAAACATAGAAGTTTACCAGAAAAAGAATTAGAATTTGAAATTGTTAATAACGGAATTAGAAAAAGAGGGATTTTTTAGCTCGATAAGATTTATAAATAGATTTTTGCTTTGTAAATCATGTATAAGTTATCCAAAAATAGGTTATTGGGATTGGTGATTGTTGGACTTTTTGTTTGCATTTATCTATCTAGAGACTTCTTTTCTCTAATCTCAAAAATAGAGTTAACTGGCTTTGCAGTTAACTACAACTTTTTTTCAAATTTATTAGTGCCTACTGCAGTCACATCTATAGTTTTCTCAGCACTAGCATTGTTAACTACTATATTTCTTATAACGGATATACGAAAAAAAGGTTTTGGCAATACTTTTCCAATAAGAGGATATTTGGTATCCCTCGGCATACTTCTTACAATATTTATAATTAATTATTACATTACTCTTTTCCCCTATGGAAATATAGTCTTAAATGTTATAAGTTTTATACTTCAACTGATGATATATGGGGTGATTTTGCCTTACATATTTATTGCTCAGTTAAGTTATATCATTCTGCTGATGAAGGGCGAAATAAAGAGAGTTCCTTAATCTTATGATAAAAAAAACAGTTATTTTTTGGGTATTAGTTTTGCTTATAGTTAGCTCTTTTTCTTTTGCAATTTATCTTAATCAGGCGAAGGCATACTTTATTTTTTCAACTCCTGAATTAAACCAAACTTATGTTTCTTTCAGACTTGACGATGCGTTAAAATCTCAGCTGCAAGCAATTTATTTATTAGAAGAAAATAATATGACTGGCTCGATTTACCCAATAACTTCTAAGCCCGATTCAAATATTGGCTGGGAAAAGGATTACTATCTTAACTGGACTGAATTACAAAATCTTAGCAGTTTTATGGAAATTGGTAGTCACACGCGGACTCACGCAAATCTGATTTACGCTAGGAATTTAGAGGAAGAAGTTGTTCAAAGCAAGCTAGACTTAGAAAAAGAAGGATTTAATGTCTCGACTTTTGTCTATCCTGGCGGGAGCTATAGTTCTCGAGTAATAAGAATAGTAGAAGACAATTATGCCTGTGCTTCAACGCAAGATGTTGGAACAAATTCCATTCCGCTAAGAGACCATCTTTTGAAAGATTTTACTTTCCGTGCTTCCAGCGACTTAAATACGGTAAAAAGAGCTATAAATCCTGGAAAGTGGAATATAATCACTTTTCATGATATAGGAAATCTTTCCGATGTGCCGCTAGAAGGATTATACAAGGGAATTGCTAAACAGAATTCGGTTAGTTTTGAGTTCTTTAAGCAAGTTGTAGACTATGTAAAAGAAAATAATATGACCATTATTTCGATAAATGAGGGATGTGAACTGTTTAAAAATGCCGAAAAAGAGTAAACAAAAAAAAGTGGGGCAAGTTTTATTTGTAATATTAGTTGTTTACGTTTTGTTTTTTGTTTATTCAAATTTAAATCTTTCAAAACAAAGAGAGATGGTTTATTATGACACGTTTGATTTTGGGAAAAATAGCTCCCTTAGTTATGAGTATAAAATAATTAAAGGAGCGGAGCCAATCTTCTTAAACAAGAGCCAGAATACTGTTGTTTTACTTTTACACGGAATGGGCGGAACGCCTATAGAAATGAAGGAACTAGCAGAATATTTGGGAAAGAAGAACATATCGGTTGTTGTTCCTTTGTTGTTAGACCAGGGAAGAGAGTATATTGCTTTGGGAAATCTTAGCGCGGAGGAACTATACTTACAAGTTGAGAAAATGTATTTAGAACTAAATGGAACTTATCAAGATGTTTTCGTTGGAGGATTATCAACAGGCGGTTCAGTTTCTCTAAAATTGGGAGAAAATTATAATTTAAGCGGGATTATTTCCTTGGCAACACCGATAATATATGGTTCTAACTTTCTAGGAGATTTTACTCTCTATTTTTTCAAGACGGTAAAAGTTATCTCCCCAAATGTTAGAAGAATAGAATATGGTCTTGCAAAAAATAAAACGGTTGGAGAGGTTCTCCCATCTTTTGATAGGCTTCCGGTTCGTTTGCTTCTTGAAGGAGAAAAACTTAGAATAGAAACAAGGGGCAATATTAAAAAGATAAATTCTCCTATTTTAGTTTTACAATCCAGGTTTGACAATCGTGCTGCACCGGCTTCTGCACAATACATTTTTGATAATGTAAATTCGCAAAGTAAGAAGCTAGTTTATTTAAATAATTCTGGGCACGTCATAACAATGGATTACGATAAAGAAATTGTATTTGAAGAGGTGTATAAATTTATAATCCAAAATCAAAAATGATAACTACTCTTTTTTTCATCCCGGCAGTGATGCTTTTCTTTTTGATTACTCTCTCTCTAATAGACATTTTAAAAAAAAGAAAAAAATTTTCGGAATATCCTCGTATCTCATTTATAATTCCTGCATATAATTGCGAGGGCCATATAGAGAAAACAATAAGGAGTATATACGCCTCCTACCCAAAAGATAAAATAAATTTGTATGTAGTAAATGACAATAGCAAAGATAGCACATTGCAAATTTTGAAAGGGTTAAAGAAAAAATTTAAGTTTTATTTAACAAATCAAATAGAAAATCTTGGAAAAACAGAGTCTATTAATCGAGCGTCTAAACTTGTCAAGGATAAATTTATTTTTATAGTTGATTCTGATATGATTTTAAATAAGAGAGGGATAGATGACATAATTACGAGATTTGAGAATAACAGCAATCTGGGAGGAGTTAGTTGTAGGTATTCGGAAGTCTCTAACCGATTTTTTAGAGTCTTGCAGGATTTTGAGTATAGCATGCTTTCATTATTTTTGCTCTCATTTAATTCTTACTCTACTATCTCTCTATTCGGAGGATGTATTGCAGTTAGAAAAAAAGCTCTTAATGAAGTCCGAGGGTTTACATTAAACGCGGCTGCAGAAGATATTGACATGGCGCTAAAACTAAAAAAGTTTGGTTGGAAGGTTGAACAAAGTCCTATTGCTTTTCAAACCCAGGCGATGGACACATTCAAAAGGTGGGCAAATCAAAAAATTAGATGGAGTACTGGAGTTATGCAATGCTTCATAAAATATGGAAAAGACGTTTATTTAAAAAATCCTATTGTTTTGTTGTATGTTTGTATTTCTCTTTTTTCTATTTACTTTTCTATTCAAAACATTCTCTTGTTAAGAAATAGCCAGGTAGAAAGTTCTTTCTTTGATTGGATTGGAGAAAAGATATTATTTTCTGTTTTTGTTTTACCTTATGCTTTAATTAGCATAAGAAAACCAACTGAAATCTTTAAAATATTTTTAATCTTTCCTTATGCTTTATGCTATATCCCTCTTAGATTTATTCTAATGTTAGTAGGTTTCTCAAAAGGAATTTATCGCCATTTTACGCTTGGAGATAATCAAAGAGGCTGGTAGGGAGTTATTTAGCTGCTATAGTCGGTCCGACATTGCCAAAAGGGACTAAATGTTCTGCAATCGGTCTTGTAACATGCTTCCAGCTATCTTTGTAAAACATATAGTTCTCCCAACCCTTTCTGTTTGGGCTTTTAGAATAATTAAAGTTTGAAGGTACTTTTTCAAAAACTTCTTTTTTTGCTAAACCTTGATAATCAAAACGCTGCCCGCCCCTTAATGGATTTAGCTTGCCAACAAAATTTATTGCTTTTTTAAATTGCCCAAACATTTTAGCTTGCGTAGGGTAGCTGTCAATTAAGGACATCTTGCTTTCAAGCTCTTGGTCGTTTAATGTGAGTGAATGTACATCTCTTTCTACCCAAGGTTTAAATCTAAATGGTACAAAAAATGGCGGAACGCTTGTAAATTGGTATTCTGGAAAGGCCATTAATTTAACATCCTTCTTTTGTTCCGCTTCTAACTTATTTCTGGCATACGCAGACAACAAATGAGTGAGGTCGTGCTCAATATGTCCTCCCTGGTAGGCAAGTGTCCAAATAACATCGGGATTTGATTTTTTTATTTCTTGATAAACATGATCTGCTACTTGCTCTAGTTTGCCTAAAGCCTCTTCTCTTTCTCTTCCCCCTAACTTAACTTGACTAAACAAATTATATAATTCAACTTCAGAATAACCTAGGTGTTTTAGCTGGGATTTTTTTATTCCTAGTGAAAGCATTGCTTTTTCGGTTTCTTTTGCCCTTTCTGCTGCATATTCTTTAGGATCCCTGTTTTGTTTTTTTGCAAGACCATCGCCATTTGTAACCCAAATATACTTTGTGCTTGGGCCTTGTTTTTGGAAAAGACCGGCATACCCCAACTCGTCATCCTGGTGAGCCATAACAACAACATGTTGATAATCGTTAGAAAATAAATCAGAATCTAAAGGAGTTTCGTTCACTCTTGTTCTTAACCCGGTTAACCCCATTGTTGCAGCTAATCCAGTTAATACTCCTGCTCTTACAATTCCTTTCCAATTTACCATAGGAGGGTTAGACATTCTTTCTTTTTAAGTTATTCTTTTTTCTCAACAGAATTTTTCTTTTCGGCACTTCCATCCTCAGCTTCATTTCCTTCTAGCTCTTTTTGCTTAGCGTACTCTTCTTTCTTTTTTTGCCATTCAGCATTGCTCGGACATTTGGGATTAAAGCAGAATTTCCATGGTCTTCTTCCTTTTTTCAAAGCCATTACCATTGGGAATTTACATTCTTGGCAAAGTTCACTAACCTCTTCGCCTTTTTCGTCTTTTATTCTTGCAGGTTTCATCATTCCAGTTGGAGGCAAAGAGAAAATAGTTTTACAGGCAGGATATTTATCACAACCAATAAAATATCTTCTGTACTTTTTACCAAACATAATTCTTAATCTTCCTTCTTTACAATTTGGACATTGAGTCAAGGTGCTATCTTCTCTTTCTTGTTCATAAACAGCTTCATTTGCTTCAGCCAGAGACTTTCCAATCTTATCTAGATTCTTTGTAATATCTTTCGCAATTTTTCTAATTGAAACTTTCGCTTCTTCCATAACTTTATTTTCTTTTTCTTTCCATCCAGATTTAGATTCGGAGATATCTATCATTTCCTTTTCAATTTCACGAGTTAATTCTTCATCAACAATTGCAGGAGAATATTTCAAAAGTGTGTCAATTATTTTTTCACCAAGCGGAGAAAGTTCAATGCTTTTTTCTTTTACATAACCTCGGTCATACAGTGTTTCAATAATATTTGCACGAGTTGCTTTAGTTCCTAAGTCTCTTTTTTCTAACTCTTTAACCAAAGACGCAGCGGAATATCTTTGTGGTGGTTTTGTTTGTTTTTCCTCAATTCTAATTTCTTCTACACTAACTTCACCATTTAGAGTAGGGATATCTTCATCTTTTGTGTTATTCGGATAAACATTCATCCAGTTTTTCTCAACAATTCTTAATCCTCTAGCATAAAATAAAAGCCCATTTACATCAACAGTTACCTTTTTATTTTCAACAATCGCAGGAGCGCAGAAGCAAGCAATAAATCTTTTTACAACCAAATCATAAAGTTTTTTCTCCATTTCATTCATTTCTTTAAACTCGCCAGTTGGATAAATTGCTGGATGCGCAGGGTCGGATTTTGGCCCTTCTGTAGGATTTGGATTAACTGCATATTTTGTAAGTTGAGTATATTTCTGAAGCTTTTTCATAATTTTGTCATAGCCAATTCCAACTGGATATTTTTGCGAAGATGTTCTCGGATAAGAGATGACTCCAGCTAAATACAATCCTTGTGCAACACTCAAAGTCTGTGCAGGAGTTAGTCCAAGCATTCTATAAGATTCTGTTTGTAAAGTTGTCAAGTCAAAAGGAAATGGCGCGAGGACTTTTTCTTCTTCTAATTCTGTTTTTGCCGAACCCTTTTGGTCTTTTAAATATTTGAATCTCGCAAGTTCTTTTTCATCAAATAAATCTTTTGGAAATTTAACTTCAATCCTTTGTTTGTTTAAATCCCTAACTCTCAAAAAAACTTGCCAATATGGTTCTGATTTGAAATTCTTAATTGTCATTTCTTTATCATAAATAATTTTCAAAGCAGGGCCCTGAACTCTTCCAATTGACAAAATTCTAAATTTTCCTGTAGATGAAAGTGCTTTCATTAAACCACGAGATAAATTAATTCCATAAAACCAATCTAAATGATGTCGAGTTTCTCCAGCATAAGCTTCTCCCCAATTTATTGTAGGTTGTAAATTATTCCAAGATTCTTGAAGTTCGTCTTTTGTCAAAGAGGAAAATTTCATTCTTCTTGCGTCTGGCTTTTTACAAATAAATCTAACAACATTCCAGCCAATAACCTCTCCTTCAATGTCATAGTCTGTCGCTACTACAATTTCATCTGCTTCGGCCGAAAGTCTTTTAAGAGTGTCGTAATATTTTTTTGTGTAATCTGATTTTTTAGTCTGATAATTTGGCATCCAAGAGACATCAAAGTTTGGAAATTCTCCACGTGCTTCGTTTTGCTTTATTCCAAATAAATGGCCAACTGCACAGCCAACTAAGATATTCTTACCTTCTTTATTAAACTGATAATATGCAACTCCGTTTTTGTCTTTGCTTTTTTCGTCCTTACCATCAGAAAGCGCAGCAGCAATTTTTTCTGCGGCTTGGGGTTTTTCAGTTACGATTAGGATTGTATTCCCAGAAACCTTTAGCTTTCTCTTCGTAGGAACTTCTTTCTGACCATTCTTGTCATCAGACATGACTCCAGCAGGGCTGACACTCGCATATGCTGTTTTTACTTCGGCAACAATTCCCTTCTTTGCAGAAACTTTCTTTTTTGGCATAAAGTTCAGTTGGGCTAAGAGTTTTTATAGTTTTGGGGCGGGGAAAGAAATTTAAAGGATACTTTTTCTGGATAGCTATGAGGCTCTTATCTGGAAAGGAAGAAGAAAAGGCAATTGAATCTTTTAAGTATGGGGCTCGGCTTGCATTGGGTGCTAGTTGCAGACGTTCACCTTGTGGTGCTTGGATTGAAAAAGATGGCCTGCTTATTGGAAAAGGGGTTAATGGTCCTCCAAATAATGACGAAAGCCAAAGAAGATGTTTGTGCTCTAAAGATTTATATGATTTAAAAGTAACTGATAAAACTTGCTGTGTTCATGCAGAGCAACGAGCGATGATAGATGGTTTGAGAACTAATCCCTCTAGAATTGTTGGCGCAAGATTATATTTTATTCGTTTAGATGAAAATAAGAAACCTAAAAGATCCGGAGATCCTTATTGCACAATTTGCAGTAAAATGGCTCTAGATGTTGGGCTTGCTGAATTTGTTTTGTGGCGAAAAGAAGGAATTTGTGTTTACGATACGGACGAATATAATTTAGTTTCTTTCCAATACAAGGGCTAGAGGCAAAACTTTTATAAACCCCAATAACCTAAACAAGTTATGCTAAAAATATTAAAAGATTTTTTTGAATTTCTGAATGAATACAAAGTGGTAGGACTTGCAGTAGGTATTATTATTGGTTTAGCTGCGACAGCTTTTGTAAAAGCACTTGTTGATGACATTGTAATGCCACTAATTACTCCATTTATTCCTGGTGGCGGATGGGAACAAGCAGTTTGGACAATCGGCCCATTTGCAATAAAATGGGGACATTTCGTCTCTGCACTAATCAATTTCCTAATAATCGCATTTGTTGTATTCTTAATTGCGAAACTTGTTTTGAAAGAAGAAAAAGTAGCTAAGAAATAATTTTATTCGTAATCGCCTATTTGCCCCATGTTAGCACTTTTTTGCTTTGGTTTTCCGGCAGCAATTACGTCATCAATTCTCAAAATCATTATTGCAACTTCAGAAGCAGAAGAAATAGCTTGAGTCTTAACTCTTAAGGGTTCAATAATTCCTCTTGACAAAGTGTCTTCAATTTTTCCATTAAATAAATTCAATCCGTGATTTTTATTCCCCGCTTCATGAGTTACTTTCAAATCAGTTAAAATATCTAAGGGATCTAAGCCCGCATTTTCAGCTAAAGTCGTCGGTATAAATTCTAAAGCATTTGCAAATTGTTCAACAGCGAGTTGTTCTCTTCCTCTTAATGTTTGTGAGAATTCTTTTAATTTTCTTGCTAATTCAATTTCAACTGCTCCGCCACCTGCAACAACTTTTTGGTCTTTTATAACTGCAGACAAATCTCCCAAGCCATCTCTAATTGCTCTTTCAACTTCATCAATAACATGTTCAGTTCCACCTCTAACAAAAATTGTAATTGCCTTCGGATTTTTGCAACCCGTAACGTAGGTCATACCTTCGTCTCCTTCTCTAATTTCTTCAACGCATTCAGCAAAACCTAATTCTTTGTCAGCCAATTCCTTTATATTTGAAATTATTTTTCCGCCAGTTGCTTTTGAGAGTTTTTGTAAATCAGTTCTTGCAACTCTTCGTACAGCATAAATTCCTTTTTTTGCTAGATAAAATTGTGCAATATCATCTATTCCTTTTTGGCATACAACAACATTTGCTCCTGAAGAAACTATTTTCTCAACCATTGACTGCAAAATTTGTTCTTCTTGATTTAAAAAACTCTGAAGTTGCTCGGGAGATGAAATCGAAATCCGAGTTTCTCGCTCTGGTGTTTTAATTTCCAAAGCACAGTCGAGCAAAGCAATTTTTGCATTTAAAATTTTCGTCGGCATTTCCATAGAGACTTTTTCTTTATCTAAAATAATTCCTTGAATGAGTTGAGTATCTTCTATGGATTTTCCTTTTCTTTTCTCAATCCTAATATCTTCTAAATTAACTTTTCCATTATCTGCAACAATTTTTATTGCCTGAACCATCAGCTCGGAGAGTTTTTCTTTTGCATGTTCTGCGCCTTTTCCAGTCATAGCTGTTTGAGCAATTTTAATAAGTTCGTCTTCTGTTGTGATTTCTACTGCAAGTGTTTTTAAAATTTCTTGCGCTTTTTCTGCAGCGAATCTATAACCTCGGGTAATAATTGTTGGGTGAATTTTTTGGTCTAAAAGTTTTTCAGCATTTTCTAATAACTTGCCAGCTAACATTACAGCAGTTGTTGTTCCGTCTCCAACTTCAGCCTCTTGGGTCTTCGCAATTTCAACAAGCATTTTTGCAGCAGGATGTTCAATTTCCATTTCAGAAAGAATTGTAACTCCGTCGTTTGTAACAGTTATATTCCCAGCATTATCAACAAGCATTTTATCCATTCCCTTTGGGCCTAGTGTTGTTTTAATAGTTTCAGCTAAAACTCGCGCAGCAAGAATGTTATTTCTTTGCGCATCTCTCCCCATCATCCTCTCTGTATTTTCTGGTGAAATATTATTTGACATTATTTACTCCTGTCTCCTTTATCTTGAAGTAATCAGCGACTACCTTTTCAATTGCTTTAACTATGGTAGGGTCTCTAGGAAAAACATCGATTTGCCTCTCTTTTAAGTCAACAAGCAAACCAAAACTATCTGTTTCAGGTGACAATTCTATCGCGTGAGTTAATACCTCTCTGGCAGAGTCATACCATTTTGGCAAAGGTGGAATAGTTAAAAATCCCCACTTGACACTATTATATTCTTCTACAGATTGGTAGCGTCCCATATTCCTTTCTCTAAATTTTTCTACTACAAATAAATATTCTTTTCTTCTCTCTGTTTTTTCCAAAGCCTCTTGCCCAGGATAAATACATGTTCTAGTTTCTCTTCTGCCAAAACCACGTACATAACTATGTGAATTTAAATTAGGAAGTTCTGCTCTGCTAGCAAATGCAGGATTATTTACCAAATCTGCAGTTGAAACTCCTTTTTTCGCTTTTGAGGGTGTGTGGAAATTCATATGTAGTCCATATTGAACAGGAAAGGGAACTATATGCAGTCCATATTCAACAGGAAGTCGCCCTTGTGCTTCTAGATCAAGTCTTTTAGTTTTTCTCATATTTGTTTATCTCAACTACTGTTTATAAAAATTATTATACTAGAGTTAAACGATTACTTCGCAAAATTCTCCGCTCATTAAATCGCTTTAGAATTTTGTACGGATGATTTATTAATGTGAAAACTCTTTTTTAAGTACTTGTTCTGCTTTTGATATTTATACTCTATTCGCAATTTTCCTTAAAATGCTAAAAATCAAAAACATTTATATATACTGATTTTATTGTATATAAAAGATGGCAGAGCTAAATAGTGTATTGGATGAAGTGGTGAAACATAAGAGTTTTTTTAACTATTCTGATTTGTACACTTTTTGTTATAACTGGTTCAAAAATGAGGACTATTTGCTTTCTGAGGACGAATATATAGAAAAGATGTCGAGTGCTGGTAAAGAGGTGCAAATCAGGTGGGTTGCAAAGAAAAAAGTTTCGGATTATTATAGGAATGTTATAACATTAAAGTGGCACATTCTTACGATGACCGATGTAGAAGTTGAAGAGAATGGAAAGAAAATTAAGACAAATAAAGGAGATCTTAAGCTAACTTTTAAAGCAGAATTAGAAAAGGATTGGGAAAATAGCTGGGATAAACATCCGTTTTGGAAATTTATGAGGGGAGTTTATGATCGATATGTTATCAGAACTACTACTGATGAATATGAAGTGAGATTAATAGAAAAGGCACAAACTCTTATAGAAGATGTAAAAGCATTCCTGAATCAAGAAGGAAAAAGATAAACTAAATATTTATAAACAAAGACAAACAAAAAAAAATATGAAAAAAATAACTCTAATTCTGCTTTTGGTTCTTTTTGCTAGTTTCGCTTACGCGATTGAAATAACACAAGATTCTTTAGATGTTTCAGTTATTCCGGACTTTAATCAACCAGGAAAAGTTCAACTTACTCTCTCTGGAACAGAACCGGGAGAATATAATCTTTATACGCTTACAGCCGTTAAACTTCTGCCTACTGCCCCTTTTCATTTAAATGGAGGAGATAATAGCTTGGCAGTGGATGTTTATCCTACGGATGAACTAGCTGTTAACACTCCTATTGCTTATTCTTTTGTATTTAATCTCAGAAGAATTGAATCGGAGACAACGTATGAAGGAAAGATGTCTGTGAGAGTAGTTAGGTTTGAAGATGCTTTTAGTCTTTCTTCAGATCCCAATAGTCCGGATTCCGATAAAATCACATTTTATTTAAAGAATAGAGAAACAATAGATTTGAAAAATATTCATGCGAAGTTCTCATCCATCTTCTTTGATTCTGAACAAACATTTGATATAAAAGCTAATGAGAAAAAGGAGTTTAGCATTTCTGTTGACAGGGACAAATTAAAGAGAATAGAGGCAGGGTCATATGTTCTAACTGCCGAAGTTCAAACAGACCGAGGAGTTAAGACTCTTGAAGGAAGAATCTTGCTTGGAGAAAAAAAAGGGATTGAAACAAAAACAGAAACTAACGGATTTTTTATAAGAACAAATATCATTACAAAAACAAATTATGGAAATGTGCAGGAGAATGTTTCTATTGAATTAAGAAAGAATGTGTTTAATAGGTTATTTACTTCATTTAATATTCAACCGGACACAATAACTAGAAATGGCTTAAGAGTTAGCTACTCTTGGAGTAAGAGGCTTATGCCTGCAGATGCCCTTGAAGTAAAAGCAAGAGCAAACTATATCTTACCTCTTTTAATTTTGATTGTAATTGCTTTAATTATTATTGGATTTAAGAGATACACTGAAGCAAAAATAGAAATTGAAAAATCAGTTGTTCCTATTAGAACTAAAAACGGACAATTTGCATTAAAAATTAAGTTACATTTGAAAGCGAGAAAATTCATTAAGAATGTCTCAGTTGTTGATAGAATCCCTGGAATTTTGCAAGTGTATGAGAAGTTTTCTTCAAATATTAAACCTTCAAAAATAGATGTAAAAAACAGAAGATTGCAATGGGATTTTGGAGATATGACTTCTGGAGAAGAGAGAGTATTCAGCTATATGGTTTATTCTAGTGTTGGAGTAGTTGGCAAGTTTGCATTACCACAAGCTCTAGCAGTATTTGAGAAGGATGGACAAATACATGAAACTGAGTCTAATAATGTTTATTTTTTAGCAGAACAGAGAGCACAAGACGAGTAGGATAATCAATAACGAAAATGGAGGTAAAACATGGCAAAAGAAAAGAGTGTGATTGACTGGATTGCAATTGTTCTAGTAATTATTGGCGGTCTCAATTGGGGCTTAGCTATCTGGGACTTTAATCTGGTAACAAAATTGTTCGGTGCATGGGGTTGGTTAGTAACTACAATTTATGCATTAGTCGGACTATCTGCACTTTGGATGATCAAAGTAGCTGCAGATTAAAAATAAAACTTTTATTTTTTTTGTTTTTTCATTTCGCCGCGATTATTTTTCCATATAGAGAATATACGAAAGTATTAAAAACTCAGAGAGTTATGTATTCTTTTAATGGAATTTAAACATTTTATTGAAGCCCAACAGCTGACCTCTGATTTGCTCTTCTCTTTGTTTAAGGAGGCAGATTCTATTAGAGCTAATTTAGAACAGCATTCTTCTGACCTTAAAGGAAAGATTCTTGCAACGCTTTTTTACGAACCTAGTACTAGAACTCGTTTGAGTTTTGAAACTGCTATGCTCCGACTTGGCGGGCAGGTCATCAGTACTGAAAATGCTAAAGAATTCTCTTCAGCAATTAAAGGCGAAAGTATGGAAGATACTGCGAGAGTTGTTGGGAGTTACTCAGACTTTATTGTAATAAGACATCATGAGGAAGGTACTGCTAAGAGGGCAAGCGAGGTTTCTAGGGCGCATATTATCAATGCAGGAGACGGGAAGGGGCAGCACCCTACGCAGGCTTTGCTTGATTTGTATACTATTTATAGGGAGCTTGGAAAAGTTGAGGGACTAAAAATTGCGATGGTTGGGGATTTGGCTTCTGGTAGAACGGTTCGAAGTCTGTGCTATCTTTTGGGAAAGTTTAAGAATAATGAAATTATTTTTGTTTCTCCGGAAAATCTTAAAATGAGAGACGACATAAAAGAATATTTGACTAAACATGGGGTTGTCTTTAAAGAAGAAACAAGTTTGAATGAGGTTTTGAAAGTTGCAGATATTATTTATATGACTAGAATTCAAAAGGAGAGAATATCTTCTGAAGATTATGAAAGAGCAAGAGGCCAGTTCGTTATAAATGAAGAAACATTGAAGATG
>Ga0247841_10008499_pt1 | contig 14759 bp, 17 predicted proteins | sample LaCruzMarch2015__2_FD_192410 | JGI IMG/M metagenome (GOLD analysis project Ga0247841, IMG submission 192410) | Freshwater microbial communities from meromictic Lake La Cruz, Castile-La Mancha, Spain - LaCruzMarch2015_18m | ecosystem: Environmental > Aquatic > Freshwater > Lake | place: Spain...
GATATTGGAAAAATTATTGACCGAAGGTTTGATTCACGATGCTTCCGATTTGTTCACTCTAAAAATGGGGGATTTAGAGCCGCTTGAGCGTTTTGCAGAAAAGTCAGCCCAGAATGCGATTGATTCGATTGAACAATCAAAAAGTATCACTTTAGCCCGATTTATTTATGCGCTAGGAATACGAAATGTGGGTGAGCAAACGGCAATCGATTTGGCTGAAAAATATCAGACAATAGAAAATTTAATAGATGCAAGCTCCGAAGATCTGAACTCCATATATGATGTTGGTCCAGTTGTGGCAAAGAGCATTTACGAATATTTTAAAGATGAGAAAAATATTCATTTTGTGAAAAATTTGCTAGAAAACGGAGTTAGAATTAAAAAAGTTGAAAAGAAAGAGGTTAAGGCAGATGTTTTGAATAAAACCTTTGTTTTTACCGGAGGACTGGATTCTATGACGAGAGATGATGCCAAGGCGCTAGTACGAAAATTTGGTGGCGATGTTTCTGAATCGGTAAGTGCCAAGGTTGATTATGTGGTGGCAGGGGAAAGTGCTGGTTCTAAATATGACAAGGCGAAACGATTGGGGATAAAGATTATTTCAGAAGAGGAATTCTTAAAATTAATTAATTAAGTTCGTTCTTACGATTTTGAACGATCGTCGATAATCGTAAGAACGGCTTAGGGATTTCTGTTTTTGTGAGAGGCAAGTGAGCACCTAGTCTGTTGAACTCGGATGGTTTTAATGCTAATATTTCATTATGGCAAAGCTAGATATTTCTCAAATTGAGCATATTGCAAAGCTCTCAAGGTTAGAATTAACCGACGAAGAAAAAAAGTTGTATTCAGAGCAGCTTTCTTCTGTGCTTGATTATGTTGAACAGCTTTCTGAAGTAGACACAGAAAATATCGAGACGACAGCAAACATTACAGGACTTAAAAATGTCTTTCGGGAAGATGAAGTCGAAGAAAGCGGGATTTCTCATGATGACATTAAATTAAACGCTCCAGAGTTTAAGGATAAGAGCTTTATAGTGCCGGGAGTTTTTGAGTAACTAGAAAACAACAGATTACGAATTATACTAATAATACAGATCACATATGAAGTTATATGAGCTGACAATTAAAGAGGCTTCAGAAAAGCTAAAAGCCGGTGAAATCACTTCGGTTGAATTGACTGAGGCTATTTTTGATCGAATCGACAAAGTCGAATCAAAAGTTGGCGCTTATATCACTTTATGTAAAGAAAAAGCGTTGGAGATGGCACAAGCAAGCGATAAGCAATATGCAATAAGTCATAAGCGGCGGACTGAAATTGATGGTATCCCGATTGCGATAAAAGATTTGTTTTTAACCAAAGGTGTAAAAACCACGGCTGCTTCAAATATCTTAAACGACTTTATTCCTATCCATGAATCAACTTCAACAAAGAATCTCTGGAAAGCGGGAGCGGTTTTGATTGGCAAAACCAATCTCGATCAGTTTGCCATGGGTTCTTCAACGGAGACTTCAGCTTACAAAACGTCAAAAGAATTTGATTCAACTACTAGAAATCCTTGGGACTTAGAAAGAGTCCCAGGCGGTTCATCGGGCGGTTCTGCGGCCGCTGTGGCGGCGGATGAGTGCATTGCTGCAGTTGGTACAGACACTGGCGGTTCAATTCGCCAGCCAGCCAGCCTTTGCAGCATTACGGGATTAAAACCAACTTATGGCCGTGTTTCTCGTTTTGGGGTAATGGCAATGGCTTCTTCGCTTGATCAGGTTGGTCCAATGACCAAAACAGTGGAAGACGCCGCGATATTATTAAAATATTTATCCGGATGGGATAAATATGATTCGACAAGTTCAAAAAAAGACGTGCCGGATTATGCAAGATCAATCAATAAAAATATTAAAGGTTTAAAAATTGGCATTCCTAAAGAGTTTTTTGCTGAAGGATTATCACCTGAGGTAAAAGAAATTGTAGAAGAGGGAATAGCTAAACTAAAATCACTTGGAGCTGAAATTGTTGATGTTTCTCTGCCAATGGCAAAATATGCTTTAGCAGTTTATTATATTTTAATGCCAGCAGAAGTTAGTTCGAATTTGGCAAGATATGATGGTATTAGGTATGGACATTCTACATTGAAACGTCATCCTGAACTTGTTTCAGGATCTCATGGGATTCCGGATCAAGTCCGGAATGACAGCCTTTTGAGCGTTTACGAGAAATCCAGGGCAGAAGGTTTTGGTGATGAGGCCAAAAGAAGGATAATGCTTGGAAGCTATGTTCTGTCGGCTGGCTACTATGATGCATATTACAAAAAGGCCCAGAAAGTTAGAACGCTAGTGAAGAAAGAATTTGAAGAAGTATTTTCTAAGGTGGATGTGATCGTCACTCCTGTAACGCCGACGCCTGCCTTTAAATTTGGTGAAAAAGTCTCGGATCCACTTTCAATGTATTTATCTGACGTAATGACTGTGCCGGTAAATCCGGCGGGCTTGCCTGCAATCTCAATCCCGGCCGGCTTTATTTCCGAAGGTGATAAGGAGCTTCCGGTTGGTCTGCAATTAATTGGTCCGATGTGGGGAGAGCAAACCTTATTAAACGTTGGATGCGCATTTCAGGATGCTACAGAATTTCATAAAAAGAAACCTTCCTTATAAAAAGTTTAAGGTTCATCTAATTTCTAGGCGCTCTCAAGGCCACATGCGCTTGCAACCGTCGAAATTCGACAAACCTTAAACTTTAACAGCTAGTATATTAATGGAAAAACAATGGGAAAAAGAGCAAGGATTAGAAAACAGAAGATTGAGCAGGAAAAAATTGAGCGCAAAGAAGTGCTCGAGAAAATTTATTATGAAAAGAATCCATGGTTAAAATTTTGGAAAAGAATAGATTTTTGGATTTACACAGTTTGTCTTTTAGCCGTTATTGCTTATCCGTTCGCGATGAAAGGAAAAATCAACATGAATGACAGGGCAATTATTCATACTTCAATGGGTGATATTGAGATTGAATTGTACGGAAAAGATGCACCTAAAACAGTTGATAATTTTGAAAAGCTTGCTAAAGAAGGTTTCTATGATGGTCTTTTATGGCATCGGGTTGTCGAAGACTTTGTAATTCAAACCGGTGATCCTAACGGAGATGGAACAGGCGGTCCGGGTTATCAATTTGATGATGAAATCAACAGCCAAAAATTTGTTGTAGGGTCGGTAGGCATGGCAAATTCTGGTGAAAATACAAATGGGAGCCAGTTCTTCATTACAACTAGTTCTGAGGCCGAGCAATCTTTGGACGGCAAATATACAAATTTTGGTCAAGTTGTTAAAGGCATGGAAGTGGTACAAGTAATAGGTGAAGCACCTGTTGATGAAAATGATAAACCGCTTAGTGATATAATGGTTGAGAACATAGAACTTAAGTAAATTTATCATTTATCATTCTTCATTTTTCATTAATTTAATTATTTATCATTTAATCAATTGGTAAATGTTAGCATGAAAAATGAATGATCAATGGTAAATGGGAAATGATCAATACAAGATGTCATATCAAAAACATTCTAAAAAACAGAGTAAAACGTTTCTTGAGGTAGCACTTGTTGGTATTTTAAGGGGCTTATGGTTTTTGATAAAACTTCCTTTTAAGGGTATTGCAAAAAAGACGGGTATTTCAGCCGCAGAGCTAAATGAAATTACAGCGAGAAGACATAAAATCGAAAGCCTTTTAAATAGCAGTAGTGAAATTGAGTTAAAGCATGCTGTTTTGGAGGCGGATAAGCTGGTTGACCACATTTTAAAATTAAAGGGTTATGAGGGTGATACTTTTGCCGAAAGGTTGCGAAGTGCCGAAGAATATATTGATCGAAATATTTATCAGTCTATCTGGGAAGGGCACAAAATTAGAAATCAAATTGCACACGAGCATGAATTAAGAATCACGAATCAAGAATTAAGAGCGGCTGCAGACAAGCTATTAAAATTCACAAAGAGTATTTAAGTCATACAGAAAGCTAATATAACGAATTTAAACAAAAATTATTAAACGGTTAGTTATATTAGTTGTATTCGCCTTTTGTACAGAAGTAAGGAATATTTATGTCAGAGTTACACGCAACTATTGGGTTAGAAATTCATGTTCAGCTCAAAACTAAGAGCAAGATGTTTTGTCGTTGCGACAACGATGCCGAAAATAAAGCACCAAATACAACTGTTTGTCCGATTTGTTTAGGCATGCCGGGTAGTTTGCCGGTAACAAATAAGCAGGCAGTTTTGTGGACGATTAAAACTGGTTTGGCTGTAAACTGTACTATTCCAAAGATTGCTAAATTCGACCGCAAACATTACTTTTATCCCGATCTACCAAAGGGCTACCAGATTAGTCAATACGATGAACCGTTTTGTGTCGGCGGGTACTTGGAAGTTGGCGGTGCAAAAGTGCGGTTTAACAGAATCCATTTAGAAGAAGACGCTGGTAAACTGATCCATTCGGATGGAAAAAGCCTGGCTGATTTAAATCGTGCTGGCACGCCTCTAATGGAAATGGTTACTGAGCCCGATATTACATCTCCTAAACAAGCAGGTGACTTTTTGCGTGAACTTCAGAAAATTGTTCGTGATGTTGTACAGGTTTCAGATGCAAATATGGAGAAAGGTCATTTGCGTTGCGATGCTAATATTTCGGTTTCGGATGACGATGGGCATATGTCTCAAATCGTTGAGATTAAAAATCTAAACTCATTTCGTTTTGTAGAAAAAGCGCTTGCAATAGAAGATGAAAAACTAAAAGGGCAGTATCCCGACTGGCCTGAAAAATTAACCAAAGCAACTCATGGTTACGATAGCAAGAAAAATGAAACTTACGTCCAGCGAGTCAAAGAAGAAGCGGCCGATTATAGATATTTTCCGGAACCCGATTTGCCACCGGTTGATACAACAGAGTTTGATTTAGAAGAGTTATCAAGCGGAATCGGAATGAGCGAAGAAGAGGCTATTGATAAATTAATTGCTGATGAAATTTTGCCAGAATATGCCAGAATACTGGCAAGAAATAAAGCGAAGCTAGAGATGTATAATGCGTTTGCTGGACAAACGGCTGAAAGACACGGTCTCTTTGCAAGATTGGTTGTAAATAATAATTTCGGATTTGCGTTCAGCAAAGAAGATTATGACAAAATTTCTGATTATACCCAAGCGGTTTTGGAAATTCCAAAGGGATTGACTAGACAATCGTTTGAAGAATTGGTTGCTCTCATTCACGAAGGTAAATCGTTTGAGGAATCTTTCAGTAAATTCTCAGGTGAGAATGACAACATTGATCTAGACAGTATTATTTCAAAAATAATTACCAATAATTCTAAAGAAGTTGAGGCGTATAGATTAGGTAAAAAGCAGTTGTTTGGATTTTTCATGGGACAAGTGATGAAAGAAACCGGCGGTAAGGCTGATCCAACTTTGACCAATAAAACATTAAGAGAAATGCTAGAAAAATAGGCGATCTTACATTGCCTAAGCGTCTATTTAGTAATATAATAAGACTTATTAGGATTAACAAAGGAGGGGAAATGATAGTTGACGTTCTTATTCAAATTTTAATAGTGGTTGCTATAGTTGCAATTACTCTTCTGGTTATTGTTCTTTGGAAAACAAACACCATATTGGATGATTTTAAGGAGACTAGCAAGATTGCAAAGAAGCGAGCAAAGCAATTGGATGTTTGTCTTGACGGTCTGGAAAATGCAATCGACAATGCGTCGAGCGTGATCAAAGGATTTGTTTCTTCTTTGGAAACCGGTCAAAAGATTAAAGAAAAAATCAAAAGTTTCTGGGATTAAGAGCTTATTGAATAAGTCCTGAGGAGGAAAAAAATTATGGCGAATAAATCAGAAGGATCAAATGGCAAATTTGTAATTGGGGCTGCGCTTGGTGTTTTGGCAGGTGCTGTTGCGGGAATATTGCTTGCGCCACGGAGTGGTAAAGAGACCAGGAAAATCGTAGCGAACAAGACGAAAGAATATAAGGAAAGTGGAACAAAGTTTGTTGCTAAAGAGGCAGATGCTGCCAAGAAGGTTATTGAAGATACGGTTGATAAAATTAAAAAGTAAATCGACGAGGTTATATGAAAAAAGTTGAATATGAAGATTCAATTGATGATGACTTAAGGGGTGATGTAAAACCAAAAAGACGCAGGTGGGCTCTTTTCATTGCAATAGTTGTTATTGCTTTTATTGTTGGAGTCATTGGTGGATTGGGCGGTATTTTAGTTCTATCAGCCAATGATGGAAGCATAGCCAAGAAACTAGGGCTTAATTTTTCTGAGCTTTCGATTCCGACTATAAAGACTGAAAGATTGGTTTTAGAAGAATCCAATGCAGTTATTGATGCCTCTGCAAAAGTATCATCGGCAGTTGTTTCTATTCAGCAAAAATCAACTGTTCAGGATCAATTTGGTCAAACATATGAGACAGGTGGCTCTGGTACTGGTTTTATTATTACAAATGATGGCTTAATTCTGACAAATAAACATGTGGTTACCGACGCAAATGCAAAGTATACAGTCATAACAGATGATGGTAAGACATATGATGCCGTTGTGCAATCAGTTGATCCTTTTCAGGATATTGCAGTAGTAAAAATCGATGCTAGAAACCTACCGGTTGTTGAATTGGGCGATTCAGACGAATTGAAAGTGGGACAATGGGTGGTTGCAGTGGGAAATGCTTTGGGCAAGTTTGAAAATACTGTTACCGTTGGCATTGTTTCTGCTAGAAACAGGAAAATTGAAGCTACTGATGACCAAGGTAATAATGCTGAATCTATGGATAATATTATACAAACAGATGCAGCGATTAATTCTGGTAATTCCGGTGGTCCTTTGGTTAATATGAAAGGCCAGGTTATTGGCATAAACACCGCGGTTGCCGCTGATGCTCAGGGTATTGGGTTTGCTATTCCTATTAACGAAGCAAAATCAGCGATCGACAGCATTAAAAAAACAGGCAGAATTGTAAGACCTTATTTAGGGGTTAGATACTTGCCAATTACGAAAGAACTTGCCACCGCTAATAAATATCCTGTTGATTATGGAGCCTTGATAGTGAAAGGTAACTCGGCTGGTCAGGTTGCGGTTGTACCTGGTTCTCCTGCAGATAAGGCGGGGATTGCCGAAAACGATATTGTGCTGGAAGTTAATGGGGAAAAAATTGATGAGAATAACGGCTTGATAAAACTGATTCAGCAATATCAAGTCGGTGATACGGTCGAACTAAAAATTCTTTCCAAAGGCAATGAAAAGACGGTTAAGGTCAAACTGGAAGAAGGAAAGTAAACAACAGACCTGCCTGCCGGCAGGCAGGTTACGAATTTAAACAGATATACAGATTTACAAATATCATACAAAAAATAATCCCGCCATGGCGGGATTATTTTTTTATAGTTACGTATCGATCGAGGCCGGCCAAATCTTTTGCTAGTTCTATTTTAGAGTGGGGGAATTGTTTTTTTGCAAACTCTAAGATTGATTTTGCATTACGGCAGTCGAGTTCTAGTAATATTAGTCCGTCTTGGGTGATATGGTTTTTTGCTTCAATTAGAAATCTTTTAACAATCGCCATGCCGTCATCATCGGCAAAAATTGCACTCTGCGGCTCAAAAGCGATTTCTTTATTGATCGCTTCGCTAGATTCTTCCCCCAATTTATCGGGGTCAGAATGACGTGGTTTATTAATCTGTATTCTGTTATCTGTATTCTGAATTCTAGTTTGATGGGGGACATACGGGAGATTTGCGGTGATTAAATCAAATTTTTTATTTAAAAATCGGTTAGAGAATAAGTCCGAATTATAAAATTTGATATATTTTTCGACTTTATGAACTTTAGAATTTTTTTTAGCTACCGCTATCGCCTTCTTGCTAATTTCTGCTCCGTAGAAATTAGTTGATAGTTGATAGTTTTTAGTTATTAGTTCTTTTACTAGAGAAATGATTATGCAGCCAGAGCCTGTTCCCATATCAAGAATGTTGATCCTGTTGTCCTGCTTAATACTTGATACTAGATACTTGATACTGCTCTCCACCAGCCACTCTGTCTCTGGTCGCGGGATGAGCACATTTTTATTTACTATAAAATCATTGCCAAAGAATTCTTTATATCCCAAAATGTAGGCGATTGGCTCCCCTGTTTTTCGTTTTCTAATATGGCGACGGAAACGAGAATATTGTGAGTTCGTAATCAGGTACTCTGGATGAGAGAAGATAAAAACATCATTTTTGAAGGTAGCTTCCGCTAAAAGCAATTTAGCATCAATTTCTGCCGATTTAATGCCGGCATTTTTTAGTTCTAGAATTGATTTTTGAAGCAGAGAACGAATATTCATATGAATGAAAAATGAGAATTGGTAAACGCAAAATTAATCTTGCTGCGCAAGCTTCAAAGCTTGGTCTTCATCTATTAGGGCGGTAATTATTGGTTCAATGTCGCCATTCATAATTTTAGGCAGGGAATGCCAAGACTGGTTGATTCTGTGGTCTGTAATGCGGTCTTGGGGAAAATTGTAAGTTCTAATCTTTTCGGATCTGTCGCCTGTTCCAATTTGGGATTTTCTTGCATCCCCTCTTTCTTTGGCCAATCTTTCTTCTTCGACAGCCAAAATTCGAGACCGTAAAATGCTGAGTGCCTTGGCCTTGTTTTTGAGCTGGCTTTTTTCATCTTGGCAAGTAACAACTGCGCCTGATGGAATATGAGTTATACGAACAGCAGAGTCTGTTGTATTTACAGACTGTCCGCCTGGTCCAGATGAGCGGAACACATCTATTCTAATTTCGTCCGGTTTTATTTCAATATCTGCTTCTTCGGCTTCTGGAAGTACGGCCACGGTGATTGTGGAAGTGTGAATCCTACCGGATTTCTCTGTTTCGGGAACACGTTGAACCCTATGAACTCCGCTTTCATATTTCATTTTTGAATAAACTTTATCACCTTTTACCTCAAGTGCTATGTACTTGATACCGCCAACTCCTGATGTTTGAGATGATAAAATGCCGATTTTCCAGCCTAATGTCTCAGCATAATGACCGTACATTCGAAAAACTTCTGAAGCAAAGAGTTCTGATTCTTCTCCGCCCGCTGCCGGTCTAATTTCAATAATTACATTTTTCTCGTCCAATGGGTCTTTTGGCAACAGCTCAACCTCTAGTTCCTTTTCAAGCATCTGTTTTTCATTTTCAAGATCAGATAGCTCTTCTTGTGCGATTTCTTTTAGTTCTTCATCTTCGCTTTGTAATATTTCTTTATTTTCTTTGATGTTTTTTTGCACAATGAAAAATCGCTCGATTTTATTGGCAAAATCTTCAGACGCTGACTTCTCTTTGGCCAATTTCGCATACTCTGAAGGATCACTTTGAATTGCAGGGTCATTGAGCTTGTTTTCGAGTTCTTTGTAACGGTCTAAAATTTTTTGTAATTTATGATTCATGGTAAATAATTTAAAAAAAGCCCAGCTTTTTCTTGATTATATCAAAATTAGCTGGCTTTTAATATGTGATGTGGCAGTTATTTATCGGATTTCTTGTCTCCCCGCATTTCCTTGAAAGCCCCACCGAGGGGCCCCTTTTGTGGGGCAGGGGTGCCTGCTCCGTCTTCGGCGGATGCGGCATTTTTGTTGGAACCTTTATTGCTCTTTTTTTCAGTTTTAGATTCTTTAGCTTTGCTAGCTGCTTCCATTCTAGCTTTGAATTTATCTACGCGTCCAGCAGTATCAACTAACTTTTGTTTGCCTGTATAGAATGGGTGGCATTGAGAACAGATTTCAACCTTGATTTCTTTTTCGGTTGATCCAACAGAAAATACTGCGCCGCAAGCGCATTTAACTTCTGCATCGTTGTAGTATGTTGGGTGAATTCCTTGTTTCATTTCATTCTCCGATTGAATTTACTAAATAAGATTAACACAATATTGGTCATGAGTCAACATCGCAAGCTTGATTGGATGTGCAGTTTGTGGTAAACAAATAGTAACCGAGGGGGTGAGGAAATGAATGAGGGTAAACGTGAGTTGATGAAGAGATCGGTAAGGAATTATCTTGCCAGAACGGTTGTGAGGGCGATAGTAGAAATCATCCTATTGGTAGCTCTAGACATTGGTTTGAGGCGTTATTCACCGACTTTAGTTGATGCATTGGTGCTATTTGGGGCTCTGATGGTGATCTGGAGACTTGTTCAAGCGCTGGCGAACATGGACGAGAGACGGTTTCTCTTGTGCTATCACTGTTTAGGTCTTGGTCGTTTCAGGGACATACGTTTTGAGAGTGATAGGTATTACATTACCTGTCTCTGTGGCCATAGATGGAGAGTTCGTGATCACGACTTCATGAAATGGCTGTTAAGAACCATGTGCAGAATTGGGGGCTGAGCTTAATTAAGCTCAGCCCAGCTCATTAATAATATGATTGATCGGCTGTCTGATTCATGGTAAAATAGCAAACAGAAAGTATCTGGAAGGGGGTGAAAGTAATGACTTGGGTCGATTGGGTAATTCTTTGCTCGGCCATAATCATAGTTATTGTTGTCTTTTCGGTAGCATTCTATCTGTGTGAATGTTTTGGCCATCGTATCGTGCCAACAATCGACAGCTGGCTGGATTTCCTTCGAACGAAGAAAGATAGGCTAATTCGCAAACAACGACGCCAATGGTATAGTGATCTTATCAAGCTGTCCCCAGCATCTTGGCAAAAGGTGCCAGGAACGGAAAAAGCTTGGCCAACCTTTGAGGCGTGGCGAAATGGTGTACTTGTTGCCAAGCTAAAAGTAGAAAGGTTTAAAGACGTTGAAAGATACGAAGACCTTGTCGTCTGTTCCATTCCGGTTGAAACTATTGTCCGGCGCTTGATAACCCTTTCCCTTAGCGACGGTCATTTGGTGACTGGATGTTGCCCGTATTGTCCAGTGGTTAACCATAGTTGCCAACTCGTTGACTGGTTGTACAAAGACCTTCTACATCACAAATATAGCATTCCTTTCAAACAGGAGGTTATTGAGCCGTAATGTTCTTTTCTCGTTGGCGCTGCAGGAATTTTCTGTAGCGCCATCCTCTTTAAGATACTCAATAATCGTCTTGATGAATTTTGTAATATCGGGTATATTAATTTTTGAAGCGAACCTATCCTTCGAGGGGGTAAACAGATGCAGCCGTACACATACATGATTGCTATTGTTCTTGTGCAGCTTTTAAGGTTTATCGGAAAGCTATTCCAAGACGATAGCCAATTTCTAAGGCAGCAGGACCCTGACGGGAACCTGTTATGGTGTGTTAACGCAGTGCGAAGATATGATGGAAATTTCATCGCAATAGCTCGCGCTGACAACGTACTGTTGAGAGATGTGCTAATCAGGTATGAAGCCTTGCTGGATTCCAGGGCTTTCAAGAGTCAAGCATTTTGGCTTGACGTTCTAAACCAAATCCGCCAAAAAAGGGTGTTCATCCGCAACTATCAGGAATGGCGGCTTCGGGCTTGCTGGAGCGCTCTCGGGATCTCTCTTTGATCCCAACTGGGAGGCGATCACGTTTTTACGTCGCCTCCTTTGAATTTATTGTAATTTTATAGTTTTTATGTTAAAGTAATCTTGTTTTTAATAAATCGTCCCGATGAATATCGGGATAATACACACGCCTATCTCAAAATTCTTCTCCTAATCGGAGATTGTTGGGCGGAAGTATAAAGAATTTAATTGATCCCACGTCGCCCAAAGGGCTATGCGGGACAGGAAGGAATCGTTATGGTAAATTTACCGTCTCTACGCGAGATGCTTGATGCTGGTGTTCATTTTGGTCACAAAACTTCTAGATGGCACCCAAAAATGGAGTCTTACATTTTTATGTCAAAAAATGGGGTCTCTGTTATTAATTTAGAGAAAACAGAGGAAGAGCTTAAGAAAGCTGTTGACTATGTTCGAGATTTAGCTGCTTCCGGCAAAACAATTATTTTCGTGGGGTCAAAAAAGCAAGCTGGTGAAATAGTGAAGAAGGCAGCCATAAACTGTGGAATGCCCTATATCAATGTTCGTTGGGTCGGCGGAACTTTGACAAACTTTGAAACTATTAAAGTTGCTATTAAAAAATTCAAAACACAAAAAGAAGAATTGGAAGCATCTAACGCGAAACTTTCCAAAAAGGAATTATCCAAGCTTAGAGAAGTCGTTGAAAAAGGTGAAAAGCTTTTTGGAGGTCTTTCTGGCCTTGAGAAAAAGCCTGATGCTTTAATCCTTTTAGGTGTCCATGATGAGAGAAACGCATTAAGAGAAGCTAATCTCGAAAATATTCCAGTTATTGGTATGGTTGACACAAACATGGATCCAACCAATGTCGCGTATCCAATTCCTGCGAATGACGATGCTACTAAATCGATTGAACTATTTGCTAATTTATTTTCACGTGTGATAAAGGAAAATAAAGGGTTAGCTAAAGCACAGGAACAGAAATAATTTAAAATTTACAAATTTAGAATTTAAATTAAATTTAAAAATCTAAATGTTTAAATATTCTAAATTAGAACATTGAAAATTTATTTTAAATTGCCCCAACGGGGTCCTGCAGGAAAAATTTTAAATTTTAAATTAAGAAGGAGTTTTTATGAATATAACAGCACAAATGATAGCAGAATTTCGAAAGAAAACCGGTCTTCCAATGATGGAATGTAAAAAAGCTTTAACTGAAACAAACGGCGATGAAGAGAAAGCACTAGAATTTTTGAGAAAAAAAGGCATAACTAAAGCAGCAGAAAAATCTGAAAGAACTACAAAAGCTGGCTTAGTTGAGTCTTACATTCATAATGGTGGAAGAATTGGGGTTTTGGTTGAAGTTCTATCTGAAACTGATTTTGTGGCTAAAAATGAAGAATTTAAATCATTTGTTCATGATATAGCTCTTCATATTGCGGCTGTAAATCCAAAATATATCTCAAAAGAAGAAGTTCCGGCTGAAAAGGTTGCCGAGGAAAAGAGAATTCTAGAAGAACAAGTTGCTGGCGGAAACAAGCCTGCTGAAATTGTTGAAAAAATCATTAGCGGTAAACTTGAAAAATATTATTCTGAAATTTGTCTTCTAAATCAGCCCTATGTTAAAGATCCGGACATTACTGTCGGTGAGCTTCTTTCTAGTAAGATACAAAAAATTGGTGAGAATATTGTAATTTCTCGTTTTGTTCGATTTGAAATTGCCTAGGAGTGTGTTAGAATTAGGTAAGGATATCAAATTTCTAGGCGCTCTCAAAGCCACATGCGCTTGCAACCGTCGAAATTCGACAATCCTTACCTAATTTTGAACAGGAATATTATGGCAAAACTAAAATACAAACGCGTACTATTGAAACTCTCGGGGGAAGTTCTTTTGGGTTCACAGGATTTTGGTATTGATGCGGAAGTTGCTGACTTTATTGCTGCTGAAATAAAAGAACTCGTGAAAATTAAGGCAAAGGTCGTAATTGTTTTTGGCGGCGGCAATATTTCAAGAGGCCGTGACGCGCATCGTAAAGGATATGACAGAATCACTGGCGATCGAATCGGGATGCTCGGAATTGTGATGAATTCCCTTGCTCTTGGTAACGCTTTGAGTAAAATTAACGTAGCCAATAAAGTATACTCTGCTGTTGATATGCCAAAAATCTGTGCCAGCTATTCTCACGAGAAAGCTTTAGATGATCTGGAAGATGGTAAAGTAGTGATCATCGGTGGAGGAACAGGTAGTTTTCATTTTTCAACTGACACTGCAGCGGCACTTAGAGCATGTGAACTTGACTGCGAAGTGGTTTTGAAAGCAACCAAGGTTGATGGTGTCTACGACAAGGATCCGCAAAAATTTCCAGAAGCGAAAAAAATCTCCGAGTTGCATTATCTTGATCTTATTAACAACGACTACAAAGTAATGGACTTTACAGCTGTAACATTATGCATGGACAATAAGCTCCCGATTCTGGTATTTGAATTAATGAAACGGGACAATATTAAAAAAGCGATATTGGGTGAAAAAATCGGCACAATAATCGATTGAATAAAAGGAGCAACATGATAGATCAAATAATTACAGATATTAAACCAAAAATGAAGAGTGCTATTGATAATCTAGCCACTGAATTACAGAGAGTCAGAACTGGAAGAGCGAACGCTAGCATTTTGGATGGAATTTTGGTTCCTTATTACGGGTCGACTTCTTCGATTAGAGAAATGGCTTCAATTACAATTCCAGAACCCACTGTAATTGCAATTAAGCCTTGGGATAGAAATGCTTTATCTGATATAGAAACAGCTGTTCGGTCCTCTGATATTGGATTATCCCCTATTAATGACGGTGTTCAGATAAGATTAGTTTTGCCTCAAATGACGGAAGAAAGAAGAAAAGAAATAGCTGGTCAAGTGAAGAAAATGGGGGAAGATGCTAAGGTTTCGATTAGAAACGTTCGTGGAGATGCATGGACAAAAGTTCAGCAGGCTGTAAAGAAAAATGAAGCAACTGAAGATGACAAATATAGTGCAGAAGAAGAACTGAACAAATTGACATTGGAAAAAAATAAAGAAATTGACAAGATTATTTCTGAAAAAGAGATAGAGATAATGAAAATCTAAGGGATACAGATTTTGCAGATCTGGACCAGATATACAGATGTGCGGATTTAAAATCTGTATAATCTGTAAATCAGTGAAGAATCTGTATATCCGTATTAAATCAATATGATTCTAACAATAATTGTGTTTTTGCTCGTAATCGGTGTTCTGATATTGGTTCA
>Ga0247841_10008500_pt1 | contig 14759 bp, 8 predicted proteins | sample LaCruzMarch2015__2_FD_192410 | JGI IMG/M metagenome (GOLD analysis project Ga0247841, IMG submission 192410) | Freshwater microbial communities from meromictic Lake La Cruz, Castile-La Mancha, Spain - LaCruzMarch2015_18m | ecosystem: Environmental > Aquatic > Freshwater > Lake | place: Spain...
GGGGGAAGGTAGCTACTGCCGCCGTACAAACGCGGTCTATCATGGAAACTGCGATTATCATGGATTACGCTAAACATTAACCCACCCGTATGATAACCAAAGATGATGAAATATTATGAGAATCAGAAACGTTTGTCCATGAGTCAATAAATACGCTGCTCTCAAGTATAAATCAAATATTATTTTGGGCTTTCAATCTTCCTTGATTCGGGTGCTAAAATCTGGTCCCTTCGCGCGGATAGCCGGCGCCAGTACCTCCGCATTCGTAATGCTAAGCCAGAACCACCTGGTTTTTCCCCTGCGCCTTGGCCTTATACATGGCGATGTCGGCCTGAGATAGCAATTCGCCCATTGTCAAGGCCCCGTCGATTTCTTTGAGGCCGATGCTCAGCGTCAAAGGGAATAACCGCCCATCCAATTCAAAGCGATGTGCTTCTACAACAGCACGAAGACGTTCCGCCGCGGGGAGAGAATCGCTGCCGGTCATCCCATCGAGGAGGACTGCAAATTCATCGCCTCCCAGACGGAAAACGGTGTCCTCGCTCCTGACAGCGCCCTTGAGGAGGCAGGCAATAGTTATCAGGACTTTATCGCCCACGCTGTGGCCAACCGAATCATTCACTTCCTTGAAGTTGTCGAGGTCCATGTACAGGATGGAACTTACCGCCCCGCGCTTTGCCCTGGCGATGGTCCGGTTGAGCATTTCTTCGAAGGAACGCCTGTTCAAAAGCCCGGTGAGCTGATCATGAATGGCAAAATACGCAAGTTTTTCCTCTGCCAGTTTGTGTTCAGTTATATCATGAATTGTTCCTGAAATCCGGATTGGCGATCCATCTTTATGACGTTTGGTTATCTTTCCTCTCCCATGGACCCACTTCCAGTCGCCTGTTGCCGTACGCATACGGTGATCTGTCTTAAATACGGGCATACGACCTTCAATATGAGCTTGAATACACTCTTTAATTCCGGGAACGTCGTCGGGATGTGTCATTTCGTCCCAATCATGAATCTTGGGGGAAATATCGTCCTTTTGGTAACCGAGAATTTGTGCCGCTCTTTCATCTATTGTGCCTGACATGGTTGAAAGCTCTAAATCCCACATACCCATTTCTGCCCCGTTAAGGGCCATTTGCAGTTTTTCTTCGGTTTCACGCAGTGCATCTTCCGTTCGTTTACGCACGGTGATGTCAATCAAGGCGCCATGCAGATGGAAGTGCTCCGGTGGTTCTGATCCCATTACACATTCCGCGTAAGAGGCAATCCAGACTGTTCCGCCATTCTTGTGGCGGATACGGAGTTCACACTTGCCATGCGATCCCGGGGTTAGGTCGGCGATATTTTTTTCAAAAAGATCCAGATCCTCCTCGACAACCAGGAAACGCCAGCATTCCTGAACCTTTATCTCTTGAATGGAGTACCCGCTGATGCGTTCTACTGCTCCCGTCATCCAATCGATCGTAAAACGGCCCTCCACATTAGTTTTGCAGGAGTAAACAACATCGGAAATAATGTTCGATACCCGCCTGAAGCGTTTCTCACTCTCCCGCAGCGCCTCTTCCGCCTGCTTGCGCTCCGTTATATCACGAGATAAACCGTAAAAACCGGTCAGCGTTCCATTGCTGTCACGGGCGCCCCGAATGTAAGTTTCCAGACATTTTATGGAACCATCCTTGTGATAATACTCCAATTCCAGAGTACGGGAGCGGTTCTTGTCCGCGCCCGCCGTTTTCTCAAGCGCCAATTCTTCTGCCAGCACCTCGAAAACCAATTTCTGGGATTGGGGGGTCAACTGTTCAGCTACTTTTTGAGTTATCCGCTCCGCGGGAGTATATCCCAGAATTCTTTCGATGGAGGGGCTGACATAAGTGGTCCGCAACTCCATATCCACGATGAAAACCACATCACCCATGTTTTCAGCGAGAAAGCGGAAGTCGGCTTCCCGCTCTTCTAAAATTGCCACCCTCCGCTGCAGGGAATCAAGTTCCAAATTTGATGCTTGATTTACGTTGGCTTGATCATTCATAGGGATGTTCTCTGCTTTTATGAAAACCCATTATGTTGTTGTGTGCACCTGCCAATTAAAATCTGATTCCTTCGAGTTGAAAGCCTTTCTCACGGAACAATCTCAGGCAGGCATCACCCACCTCCGTATCATAAAGCGTCTCTTTATTGTTCTCAATCTCCGCCAGTGCTGCATTTATTCCCAAGGCGGGACGATAGGGGCGGTGCGAGGCCATTGATTCAACTACATCCGCTACGGCAAGGATACGGGCCTCCATGAGAATCTCATCCCCCTTGAGACATCTCGGATAGCCAGAACCATCCATCCGTTCATGGTGCTGATATACCATCTCTGCCAGGGGCCAGGGCGATTCCACATCTTTCAGCATCTCGTACCCCTTCTGGGCATGCTGTTTTACCAGGGGGAACTCAATTTCAGACAGTTTTGTCGGCTTGGCCAATATCTCCGCCGGGACGGATAGCTTCCCGATGTCATGGATTGAACCCGCCATGCTGATGCCATCGATTTTATCCTGGGATAGTCCCATTTCGGTGGCAATAGCCCGGGCAAGGCCTGCGGACCGGTTCTGATGACCGGCGGTATAGGGATCTCTGGATTCCACGGCAGACACCATGACCTGAACAATCGTGCCAAAGGCCTTCCTGAGACTTTCGAGGGTAACTGTAAGCTTTTCCTCCGACTCTTTACGTTCGCTGATGTCACGGGAAACACCGTGGATTCCAACAAGAACTCCCTGGTCATCGCGGATGCCGCTTATCACATTTTCCACCCATCGCGTAGAGCCGTCCTTATGATAGAATTCCACTTCAAACTTAATTGATCGGTCGGGGTCGGCGAGACCACTTTTTTCGCGCTCAAGCTCCGCGGAGAGCATTTCCCCGATCACGGCCAGGGAATTAGGAGTCACTTGTTCGCTAACATGCTGTTTCATACGCTCTTCAGGAGTGAATCCCAAGATTTTCTCCACCGACTTGCTTACATAGGTGGTTTGCATGTCCATATCCATGGTAAAGATGTTATCATTCATGTGTTCGGTCAGAAATCGGAACTTTTCTTCGCTTCTTCTAAGCATGTATTCCGTCTGTTTGCGCTCGGTGATATCCCGGGAAAGACCGCAGATGCCCGTGATGTTGCCTTGTCCGTCCCGAATCGGCGTCTTCATAATGTCGAAGGTGATGAGCGTCCCGCAAACACGGTGTGTCAGCTCATAATGTGCGGTTTCTCCCTGCAGGACCAGAGCATCAGTATTCTGGATTATTGCCCCGGTTTTATCCTTGTTTTCGAAAATGTGAATCTCTGCATCGGTATGACCAAGGAAAACGGATGGATCGACATGGAACCGCTTTTTAAAAAAGCTGTTAATCATAATATAAAGGCGGTTCGTGTCCTTGATAAAAATGAAATCCTGGACAGAATCGAAAACCGCCCTCAACAGCGCTTCACTTTTTTGAATGGCCTCCTCTGCCTGCTTTCGTTCGGTGATGTCTCGGGACAAGCCATGAAGCCCGGTCAGAACCCCCTGATCGTTGCGGATCCCGCTTATCAGGGTCTCGACCCAACGGGTAGATCCATTTTTATGGTACTGTTCCAGTTCCAGGGTAATAACCCTTTCCGGATCCGCCTGTCCCTGTTGTTCGTTTGCCATCTCGCGGGAAAAGGTATCCCTGAGGATGATCAGCGAGTCAGGGGTAATATGTTCAGGCAATGTCCGGCTCATGCGTTCTTCCGGTGTAAACCCGAGCAGAAGCTCGACCGAAGGGCTCACATAGGTCAAACGCAGATCGAGGTCCATAATCCAGACAACATCATGCATCTTTTCGGCGAGGAGCCGGTACTTGTCAGCGCTCTCCCTGGCTGCCGTGACATCGCGGCCACAGCCGACGGTCCCGATCATCTCACCATTCTCGTCAAGGAATGGCGCCTTTTGAACATCGAGAAAAAGGAATTCCCCATTCACATTGCCAAACTCATCAAACTGCGCTTGTTTCCTGCTCTCCGTTACCACTTTGTCGGAATCGATGCAGATCTCGCCAAAGGTGTGCCACTGTGGATTATCGGGGTGTGACTCCCGTTCACGCTTTACAAAAAACATGTCCGTCTTGCCAACGGGTTCATCCGTGTCCGCGGCATTCAGAAGTACCCGGCAGACCGCCCGGTTGGTGAAAATGAACCGCCTCTCAAGGTCCTTCGCCCAGATCATATCCGGTACATTGTCGCACATGAGGCGCATCATTTTGGAGAAGGAGCGGTATTGTTCCTCGCTGGCGATTAAAGCCTCCTCCGCACGCTTGCGGTCAGTAATGTCACGGACGCTTGATCGATGACCCATGCTGACTCCCTCGGAATCATAGATCGGTTGCCAGGATAGCATCGCCCACTTTAAGCTTCCGTCTTTGCAACGAATACGGAACTCAATATTTTCATATCTCGAACCCTGAAGAGCTAGGGAAAAGTATTGGCGAAACTTTTCGTGGTCTCCTTCATCGACAAGGGGAAGAGGAAAGTCCGTCATAGCAAAGCACTCATCTATCGAGTACCCGGTGAAAGGCAAAACCGCATTGTTGACCCAGATAAGTTTTCCGTCGGTTCCGAGCCAGTTTTCCCAGTTATATGTGTAGTCGGAAATTGCCCGGAAGCGTTTCTCGCTCTTCCGCAGCGCCTCCTCCGCCTGCTTGCGCTCCGTTATATCACGAGATAAACTGTAAAAACCGGTCAGCGTTCCATTGCTGTCACGGGCGCCCCGAATGTAAGTTTCCAGACATTTTATGGAACCATCCTTGTGATAATACTCCAATTCCAGAGTACGGGAGCGGTTCTTGTCCGCGCCCGCCGTTTTCTCAAGCGCCAACTCCTCCGCCAGCACCTCGAAAACCAATTTCTGGGATTGGGGGGTCAACTGTTCAGCTACTTTTTGAGTTATCCGCTCCGCGGGAGTATATCCCAGAATTCTTTCGATTGAGGGGCTGACATAAGTGGTCCGCAACTCCATATCCACGATGAAAACCACATCACCCATGTTTTCAGCGAGAAAGCGGAAGTCGGCTTCCCGCTCTTCTAAAATTGCCACCCTCCGCCGCAGGGAGTCCAGTTCCAAATTTGATGCTTGATCTGTGTTGGCTTGATCATTCATTATGATATCCAAAAGGGGGATTTACATAAAACCCGCCAGAAATCTCTGAAACTGGCGACCCGCTCCCGCTGTTCGGGGGCAAAGAGGAACGGTTCCACATCCAGGGCCAGAGCATTGAGGTCCAGTTCCCCGAGCCGCTCCTCAAACCGCATGAGTAATTCCGCCCGGTCCAGGCCGACCGTCCTTTCTATATAGTCAAAATCGGGGACGGCAAATCCGGCCAGATAAGAAACATCGAAGATATCCCGCCCTTTTTCGCGCTTCCGGTACAGAATGGTCATCATCTTTTGCGCCAGAAGTATCGCCGCCGGCGCCGCCAGAATCTGTCGGTAAACGCTGAATCTATTCAGGAAAACCTTCCTCTGATCATACAGCTTTTCCTTTGCCTCACTGTCGATACGGATCAGAATCTTCCGCTCCGCGTCTGTGCTCAGCCCCGCTGCGTGAAGGATCTTCGGAAAGCGGATATAGCAATGCCAGGTGCCCTTTTCGACGACGCGGTATTCAATCAGGAAGCCCTTATACTCCATGTCCCGGCAGGCTGTCTTCAACAGCGCTTCGAACTGTGCGAAAGAGAGTCCGAAATTATCAAAATCCAGATCCTCCGAGAAACGAGGGCTGTCATGGAGGATGCGAATCGCCGTGCCGCCGATGAAACTCAACTCCGCCGCCGCTGCATTCTTGAACAACGAATCCAATAATTCATACTGAAGATACTCCACCAGCATTCCCCGTGGATTTCTCTGCTGCAAAGGGAGCGGGAAGGATCCGGAAATCTGATCTATAGTAAGCATCGTTCCACCCACTTTTCCATCTTCTTCACGCCGAACGCATTATTATATTTAATCATTTTATCTTTGTCGAGAGTCTTTCCCATCTCCTCTTTATTCAGGCGGATACTATCGAAATCATCCGAATTGTTGATCTGGGCCAGGTTGAGGTAAAAGTAATCGAGGAGCGCCTTTTCCGGCTCCGCCAGCAGGTATGGTCCATGCGCTGTCTTCATTTCCCGGTAGCCCCAAAATAGATCACTCCTTATATGCCTATAGATGAACCGGCCCCAGTCGTTCTCGAATGTCCTGGTAATCCTGGCGGTGACGCTGGTATAAGCGTAAACAATCTCCGGGATAAAACCATACCAGGCCAGGGCGCTCTCGAGACTCAGATAGCCGGGTTGACAAAGTAAAAAAGCGACGTCCTCACCCCGGACCTTCTCCATCTCCCGGCGGAAGGCATAGATCCCATTTTTCAGGCGGACCAGATACCCCTTTTTCACCCAGAGGCTGAGCTGATAGTCGAGGACCTTATACCCTGACAACGCAAGGTCGGTTCGTGAAAAAACCGGGCTTTTGATGGCGGCAGTCAGTTCATTATATTTCATATTCTTATCATAATTGATAATATAGTGAAATGTCTATCCCTATATCGCGCGGGCCATCAGCTTTGATTATTTGCCTTGGCGTTCTTGTGAACATACATAAGCTTGTCTGCCTGAGATAAGAGTGCATCCAGAGACTCGGGAGATTCGGGATCATAGACAACCGTTCCCCAACTCAGGGCCAACTTGTATCTTCTGGTTTCCTTTACATTGTATTCAGCAATGTTCTGCTGAAGGCGCTTCAAGAATACAGCGGGATCAACATCCGCTGCTTCGATGGAAAGAACGACAAATTCATCTCCGCCGATGCGGGCTACAATATCAGATTCCCGGAAGGTCTGCCGCAGGATATAAGCCGTATCGACTAGAACCTTGTCCCCTTGTTCATGGCCGAGGGAATCGTTTATCCATTTGAAGTCATCACAATCAAAGTATGTTAGGCTCAACTTCATGTGTGCCCTTATTGCCGCCTTAACCTGCTGTTCCGCAAGGGCAAAAAACCCGCGCCGATTGTAAAGACCCGTCAATAAATCATGGAGCGACGCCTCTCGCAGTTCTTCTTCCAAATGCTTGCGGTCGGTGATATCGCGAACATTAGCGATTATTTCCATCCGATCCGCCTGATCATTCCAAACTTTCTTACCGCTCAACTCCACCCACTTATAGGACCCGTCCTGGCAGATCGCCCGGTATTCAACTTTGCCATTTGTATCCTCCGCAATTTCCGAAGCCTTTTGCAGCGCCTCCTGAACAATCAGCCGATCGTCGGGGTGCATACGATTTAATCCGGAGGTGCCGATTATTTCCTCTGGATTATAACCAAGCATGAACCTCATCGCCTCGGAAGCAAAGAGCAGCTCGCCATCGAGACTGTAACGGGCTACATAATCCGATGTATTCCTGATGAGAAAACGATAAAGTTCTTCGCTTGCCCGGAGCGCCTCCTCCGTCTGTTTAATGGTGTTGATGTCACTTATCGCAATGCGGCACACAAGTTCGCCTTTGGTATCCTGTCCGGCAGTGGCGTTCAGATGCGCCCAGAATGCGTTGCTGTCTTTTTTCACCATCCGCAGTTCGCAAGACTGACGGCCACCGGTCTCAATTAGCTGTTTGCGGTGGCGGTAAAAGATGTCCTGGTCTTCCTTGGGGATAAACAGAGTGATCGGTTTATTGAGCAAAGATCTTCGGGCCACCCCCAGCATGGCGGCGGCGGTGAGGTTGGCTTCCAGGATAAGCCCCCTTTCGTTCAAGGTGAGATATCCCACCGGCGCCAGATCGTAGAGGTCAAAATACCGCAGCCGCGATGTTTCCAATTCCCCCTGCGTCCGGCGCAGTTCCTCATTCTGGATCTCCAGTTCGATCTGGTGGACCCGCAGTTCGTGGAGCGTCTGCCGGGTTTCTTCGGGTGAGAGGGTCGCGAGATCTTCCGGTAGACGGGCGGCCGTTTCCCGGAAAAGCTCTTCCGCCTGCTGACGCAGGGTACGCCCCGAACCTTTCGAAGCATCGCCGTCGCCATCCGGCCTCAATTGATTTTCCTTAGTCATGCGTGATCATCACTTTTTACCATTCACCATTTACCAATTACCATTTACCATTCACCAATTACCATTCACTTTTTTACTGATCACTTTTCACGGCTTCCCGTTCCGTCGTCGCAATCGCATACATCTGTCCGGCCTCGTTCACCAAAGCGGTGGCGGTCATCCAGACGTCAACGCTCCGTCCGTCTTTGGCGACCCTTTGGGTACGATGGGGCGCCAGATTTTCCTTCCGTGCCAATTTCTGCACTTCGACCAGCGCTTCCTTTTGCAGCTTTTTCGGGATCCGGTCACGGATGTTCATCGTCAGCGCCTCGTCCTCACTCCAACCATACATCATGACAGCGCCCGGGTTCCAGGCCAGGATGCGGCCATCAAGATCCTGCACGGTTATGGCATCTTGGGCATCGCGCACTATCACAGCGAGACGAAGCAACTCATTGGCTTTTCGAAGTGCTTCCCGCGCCTGCTTCATCTCAGTAATGTCGACAAAGGTGATCACTGCACCCTCGATAACGTTGTCCATCGTGCGGTAGGGCATAATGCGCATCATGTACCATGCGCCCGCAGTTGTCTGCACTTCCACCTCTTTGGGAATCAGACTGTCCAGGACGGCCTGCACATCCGCCACCAGGCGGTCGTAACCCACCAGATTGGAGACAATGTGACCTACGGGCCGCCCCACGTCGGAGAGGATCAGGTTGATAATCCCGCTGGCGGTGGGTGTGAAGCGCAGGATGTTAAGTTTATGATCCACAAAAACGGTGGCAATGCCCGTGCCGGCGAGGAGGTTGTTCATGTCGGTATTGGCTCGTGACAAATCAGCCACCTTGGTTTGCAGTTCGTTGTTGACTGTGGCCAGTTCTTCGTTCACCGATTGCAGTTCTTCCTTGGAAGTTTCGAGTTCCTCATTGGTTGATTGCAATTCTTCGTTTACCGACTGCATTTCCTCGTTGGAGGATTTTAGTTCTTCGTTGGAGGTCTCCAATTCCTCATGGCTGGTCTGTAGGTATTCTTCCTTGGCCCGGAGTTCCTGTTTGAGGGCTGCAATGCATGCGGCTGCGGTGACCTCGCCTGCAGTGACCCCTGTCGCAGGATCGGAGGCGTCTTTTACGGCGTCGGGGCGCCGGGTGGTCTTCCGGGCCTTTAGAGTGTCGAAGGGCGGCCCAATCGGCATGCTCAACTCTGCTGTGCGCAGGTCGGGCATAACCGGAGCTTCCTCCAGGATTACCAGGTATAACTGGGGTGTATCAGCAGGCGTTACGGCAGGGCGCCCTCCCTGAGCCGGGGCAGACAGTCCGGGCGCTACCGGGCGGATGGTAAGATTGACCGTGGTCAGATCACCGTTGGTTTTGACCCGCAGGCCCGGGTAGCGCACGACATCTTTTGTTCCCGCAGCCTTGTGGAGGGCCGTGGCCATTTCCCGCCGCAATCCTTCCCGGGCCATCTTGATGATATTGTTGATGCCGGTCTCGCCCGGAGCCGGTTCCAGGTACAACCCTGTGCGGCCGTGGAGATAGAGGATGTCGCCTCTGGCGTTGACGAGGGCGCCGGCCGGGGCAATTTGTTGCAGGAGGGACTGTTCGGTCAGCTCGCGGAGGGGCAGTTTTGCGGGGAATGCCGCCATTACGGCAGCCCGGGGAAGTGCCGCATCCAGCGCCGTCATGGGCGGGATAAACCGGCCCAGGGCAATGCGCTGGGCGCCCTGAAAATCTTCCTTGCGCTGATACAGCTTTAACTTGCGGTCTATCACGGCAAACAGATCCATATACTCCCCGACCGTCTCCGAGGTTCCCAGGAAGAGAAAGCCGCCCGGATTAAGAGCGTAGTGGAAGAGGGGCATGAGCTTCTTCTGCAACTCCCCGCCCATATAGATCAGAAGGTTACGGCAACTGATCAGATGGAGTTTGGAAAATGGCGGATCTTTAATTACATTCTGCTCTGAAAAGACCAGCATATCGCGGATGCCTTTGTGGATGCGATACGCGCTGCCCTCGGATTCGGCTGTAAAAAAGCGCGCCAGGCGCTCCGCTGAGATGTCGGCGGCGATACTGGCCGGATAAAGACCGACCCGGGCCACGGCAATGGCTTGACTGTCAATGTCGGTGGCGAAGATCTGGACCTTGAAACTCTGTTTCATTGCCTCCTGGCGTTCGGCGATGAGGATGGCGAGGGAGTAGGCCTCCTCGCCGGTGGAGCATCCCGGCGACCAGAAGCGGATAATTGTGCTCGCTGGTTTGCCGGCAAAGATCTTGGGGATGATCTGTTCCTCGATCATCTTGAATGCCTCGGGATCACGGAAGAAATTGGTGACGCCGATCAGAATGTCGCGGAAGAGGGCCTCCGCCTCCGACGGCGTCTGCTGCATATACCTGACGTACCCGTCCATCGTGTCGATCTGGTGGACGGCCATGCGGCGTTCGATCCGCCGCTGGATAGTGCTTGGCTTATAGAGGGAAAAGTCGTGCCCCGTCTGGGAGCGGAGGAGGACAAAGATCTTCTTCAGGGCGCTCTCGGCCTTGGGCAGCGGGGCGGTAGCGGGCAGAGGAGGTTTGCCGTAGGCGTGAGCGGCATAGGCGATGAGCTGGGCGGGCATCTCCGCCGGGGGCAGTTCGTAGTCCACCAGTCCCGTGGCGATGGCGCTCCGCGGCATGCCGTCGTACTCCGTGGATGCGGGGTTCTGGGCCATGACCATGCCCCCCTCGCCCTTGATGGCCCGAACGCCGAGGGTGCCGTCGCTTCCCGTGCCGGAAAGGACGATGCAGATGGCCCGCTCCCGCTGGTCCTGGGCGAGGGAACGAAAGAAGAAATCAATGGGCAGACGCTGTCCCCGGGGGGCGTATGGTTCCATCAGTTGGAGGGCGCCATTCAGAAAGGCCATGTCCCGGTTAGGGGGGATGATGTAGGCGCAGTTTGGTTGGACCACCATCCCGTCCTCGACCTCGAAGACCTGCATGCGGGTGTACCGCCGGATCAGGTCGGTGAGAATGCTCTTGTGGTCCGGGGCCAGGTGCTGGACGAGGACAAAGGCCATGCCGGGATCGGCGTCGGCGGGCATGCCGGAAAAGAATGCTTCGAACGCCGCCAGCCCCCCCGCGGAGGCGCCGAGGCCGACGATGGGGAAAGCCTCCTGTGCGTGGCTGAAAGTGTCTGATTCAGGTGGTATATCAACCGATGCGTCCGGAGTTGTTTCATTTACGGCGGACTGATTTGAAATCTGTCCGCCGGGATTCACAAGAGGCGCCGCCGTGATCTCCTTGGAATCAAGAATTGCATCCGACGCTTTCAACTTCCTTCTTTTTCTTACGGTCATAATTGCCTCCCTCCGCAAAAAAGATTGCCGATAATCATCAATCGGAACCGTGAATCATCTGTTGGAGCAGATACAGGCTGTGTAAGGTAGTAACCGTGTCGGGATGATGTGGTCCCAGGGATTTCTCCTGGATTGCCAGGGATCGCCTGTACAGCGGTTCTGCCTCGTCGTAGTCACCCATGGCGCTATAAATCTCGGCTAACTTGCTCAGGGCTAGGGCGGTTTGGGGATGCTCCGGTCCCAGGGATTTCTCGCAAATAGCGAGAATTCTTTCTGCCAACGGGATAGCATCTTCGTACTGGCCCTGCTTGCAGAACCGATTAACCTCCTGGTTTAGTAACTCTGCCTCTTTAATGGAGAAATCGGCCGTCCAGCCAATAGTTCCCATCAGGATAGCAATCCCGAGAATTAAAACAATGAGAAAGCGGTTTATCGTGGTCATAAGGGTTTCATTTGCTTTTAAATTTATTGGATATATTTTTATTCTATAACTGATTTCACCGTGAAAATGAAACAAAATATCTTCATTTCAAATGACATTAGAAGGTTGTTAGAAGGTTTGCATTTGGTTTCCGGACGTGATAGCATCGACATCAGTCAAGATTTGGAACGAGAAAAACTTTTACTACCGCAAAAAGTTAAGAGATAACTTGAAAGCGAAGATTCAGGCTACAAACACAGAAAATCTGCATTTTCCCGATAATGCCCTCCTCAGGAATCTGCTCGGGGAGCATGACAAGCATCTCAAGCAGATAGAGAAGCTTGCTGCGGTTAACGCCGGGGCCAGAGGAAATGTGATATCCGTCGCCGGCGAAGAAACGGCGGTCCATCTGGTCAAGAATCTCCTTCTCCAGTTATATGCTCTATTAGAGAAGGGCTATCCCCTTTTTGCCCAGGATATCGATTACGCCCACCGTATCCTTTCCGAAGACGGCAGCGTCAGCCTGGAGAAGATCTTCCTCGACAAGGTTTTCATATCCTCAAAAAAGAGACTTATCACTCCCAAAAGCATCGCCCAGAAACTATATATAGACGCCATCAGAAATTACGACATGGTCTTCGGGATCGGACCGGCGGGAACCGGCAAAACATACCTGGCGATGGCGATGGCCGTCGCCGCCCTCCTGGAAAAGAAGGTATCCCGGATCGCCCTCGCCAGACCCGCTGTGGAAGCGGGCGAAAAGCTCGGATTTCTGCCCGGCGACCTTGCCGAAAAAGTAAACCCTTACCTCCGGCCCCTGTATGACGCCTTGTTTGACATGATGGAAGTTGACAAGGCCACTGCCCTCATCCATAAGGGAATCATCGAGGTTGCGCCCCTGGCGTTTATGCGGGGCCGAACCTTGAATGACGCCTTCGTTATCCTCGACGAGGCCCAGAACACGACTTCCGAACAGATGAAGATGTTTCTGACCCGCCTCGGATTTGGTTCCAAGGCGGTCATCACCGGTGACGTCACCCAGATCGATCTGCCCCCGGAAAAGACATCCGGCCTGATCGAAGCGGAAAAGATCCTCCGCAAAAGCGATAACATCGGTTTTGTTCATTTCTCCGAACTCGATGTCGTCAGGCATCCCCTCGTTCAGGAGGTCATCCGGGCCTACAATCATCTCGACAGCACCCGAAAAAGCGCCCGGGAGAGAGGAAACTCCTCATGACCATCCTGCAGGCAATATCTGAAAAACATCTCCCGGCATGGAAAAAATGGCTTGCCCAGCCGGAGAATCTACCGGCGTTTATCAAAAAACCCCGCTTCCAGCGCTGGTTCCTTCTTGTCTCCTTAAGTCTGATTTTCACTTTTTTGCTGCTGCCGACAGTTCCATTCTCACAACGGGAATACAAGGTCGGCGCAATTGCCGATAAAGATATCAAGGCGGACCGTGATTTTCTCGTCGAAGAGCGGGCGTCGACGGATTTGAAGAGGATCGAGGCGGCTAAATCCGTACCGTCTGTATATGATTATGATGATCACATAGCAACGCATATCCGCGAAAACATCATGAAAGCCTTTCTTGCCGTTCAGGAGAGCAGACAAAAGACAGCCTCGGATGGAGAAGAAATCTCAACAGACGCTCAAGCAGTCAAGAAAGACAGAAGTCCCGGAATATTTGAAAAATATCTCGAGATCAGCATTTCCGATGAAGAGCTGGCGGTTTTGGAGCAGCTTGAATTTCCTTCTTCCCTGGCGGAAAAGATCTCTTCTTTAATTATGGATGTTTACCGGGACCGGATGATTACCAATGTCGCCTTTTCTCCGTCAGAACGTGAACGGGGCATCACCATAAACAATACTCGCACCTCGCTGGAAGCCCAAGAGAAGAACCTTTCTGAAATCATGCAAATACAGGATGTCCAGGGTCTTCTGAAACAAAGGGTCAAATCGATATTTCCGGCCGCAGACCCGGAACTCCGGAAAACGGCCGTTTCCCTTGCCGGCAAGCTTTTGCAACCCAGCCTGACTTATAACCGTCAGATCACGGATATTCGTCGGCGAGCGGCCATGGACGCGGTAAAACCAGTCTCTTTCGAGGTTCAAAAAAATGAAATGATTGTGAGGGAGGGGGAAAAGATTACCGTAACCGATCTGGATAAGATTAACGCCTTCTTCAAACAACAAAGACAACTCAAGACATCGCTGATTGCCGGATTTGCAGGAATGTTCATTTTGATATTTTCCTTCGCCACGGCCCTGATGTTTCTTTCTCAAAAAGGCTTATCCGCACCGGGAGAAAAGACTTCCCAGAACCAACTTCTCTTGTGCCTGACCGTAATAACGGTTTTCCAGTTTTTAACGATAGAGGCAGTGATCTTTATTTCGAATGCCATTCATCGATCGTTCCCTTATTTATCCATAGAGACGATACTCTACGCTACTCCCTTTGCAGTTGGAACACTATTGACCGGATACCTGTTCAGCCGCCAGATTGCCCTGCTCTACTCATTATTTATGTGTTTTCTGATCGCCTTCATGATTCCAGCCCCGCAGACCTATGTTCCTCTTTTTGCCTTTTTGGGTTTTATCATCGTTATTTACAAGGGTGATCACTATCGCCGACGATCGGTCTTCATGAGAATAGGCCTTTTCCTGGGTCTCATGAACATGGCTACGATTCTTGCCCTTTCTCTCCTTACCGGTCAACAGGCTTCGTTCGATACGCTCCTGAAATTGATCGCCGGTTTTACGGGGGGGGTCATGAGCGGCATTATCGTTGCGGGCGTCGGTCCCATCTTTGAAACCGTATTCGGATTTACTACCGACATCAAGCTCCTGGAGCTCGCCAACCTCAATCAGCCCATTTTCCAACGTATGATCATTGAAGCGCCGGGCAGCTATCATCATTCCATCATAGTTGGTTCCATGGTTGAAGCTGCGGCAG
>Ga0247841_10008501_pt1 | contig 14758 bp, 16 predicted proteins | sample LaCruzMarch2015__2_FD_192410 | JGI IMG/M metagenome (GOLD analysis project Ga0247841, IMG submission 192410) | Freshwater microbial communities from meromictic Lake La Cruz, Castile-La Mancha, Spain - LaCruzMarch2015_18m | ecosystem: Environmental > Aquatic > Freshwater > Lake | place: Spain...
ACATTAGCATCGGAACCCATAATTGCAGTTTCAATTTCAGCAGATGTAAGTGATGAAAGCATCATCCTGGCAGTATTGGCACCTACTCCGCTTACGGAAATCAGGAGCCGGAAAATCTCCCTCTCTTCGCTGTCGGCAAATCCGTAAAGCTGGTGGCTGTCTTCCCTTATTATCTCCTGAATCAGAAGTTTATAATCATGTTTTCCCTCAAGTTTTGAAAACGAAGAGAGAGAAACATTTACGAAATAGCCGATCCCTCCTGCTTCAATTGTAAGGAATGTGGGGGTAAGCTGAGTTATTGAGCCCTTTATGTAATCGATCATATTTATTGTTCGGGATTAAACATTTCAGGTGGCAGTTCATCAAAACGGTCGCTGTGTAAGTCAATATCCTGGTGCTTTAAAGGATTCTTTGATATCTCGGCATAGAGCTGCCTGTTTCTGAAAATGTCGCAGGCAAGATATAAAGCCTGGCGGAAAGAGTTTTCCATGGCTTCGCCCTTTCCGGCAATGTCAAAAGCAGTACCGTGTACCGGAGAGGTTCTGATAAAGGGCAGTCCGGCTGTGAAGTTAACACCTGAATCGAACGATAAGGCTTTAAACGGGATAAGCCCCTGGTCGTGATACATTGCAAGTATCCCATCAAATTTATTAAATGACCCTGCACCAAAGAAACCGTCGGAAGGAAAAGGACCGAAAGCAAGTATTCCATCCTTTTTTGCCTTCTCTAATGCCGGTCTTATTATTTCAGCTTCCTCACCTCCGAGGAGCGAATTGTCGCCTGCATGCGGATTCAGCCCAAGAACGGCAATACGTGGTTTACGGATCCCGAAATCAAGTATCAATGACTTGTTCATAAGCCTCAGCTTGCGAACAAGAAGGTCGACTGTGATCATTTCCGAAACATTTTTCAGTGGAACATGACCTGTAGCTACTCCGATTCTCATGCTCTCGCTGATCATGAACATCAGGGCCTCATGAGGTCCTGCCTTATCCTTAAGGTATTCCGTGTGGCCGTTATACCTGAATTTATCTGACTGAACATTCTGTTTGTCGATAGGGGCAGTAACAAGAACATCAACCTTCCCTGCCAGGAGGTCAACAACAGCTTTTTCGAGCGAGATAACTGCTGCCTCCCCTCCCTGAGGAGTTGACTTACCCAGTTCAACCCTGGTGTTGTCATCAAGGCAGTTTATCATATTTGCCTTGCGGGGATTAGCTTCCTCTGCCGATCGTATATTGTTAAAAACAAAATTATTAATATTTAATGCCTTACGATGATAAGCTGCAACCTTGGGTGACCCATAAACAATTGGGGTACAAATATCGTTAATAGTAGGATCGGCCAGGGCTTTCATAATCACCTCATAGCCTATTCCGTTTATATCTCCATGTGAGATTCCGGCAATAACAGGTTTCTTTTCCATAAATTACTAATTCATTTCTGTATATCCGGCTGCCATTCTTCTAAGGAATTCCGTGAGCAGCCTTAACCCTGTTGCGGGTCCGTGTTTTAACTTATAATAATTATCCTTATTCTGCATTTCAGTACCGGCAATATCGAGGTGAATAAGCGGAGACTCTGCAAAACGCTCCAGGAATTTCCCTGCGATTATAGCTCCTCCCTCCCTTCCTCCTACATTTTTCATATCGGCAATATCCGACTTGAGAAGTTCACCGTATTCATCCCACAAAGGTAGCTCGGCAACCCTTTCATACACATCATTACCACAATTTTCAAGTAGCCGGTAGTATTTCCTCTCCGCGTTGGTCATTACAGCAATTGCCTGGTTTCCGAAGGTCATCGCAGCAGAACCAGTAAGTGTAGCTATGTCAATAATAATCTCGGGATTGTATTTGGCTGCATAGCCGATGGCATCAGCCAGGATGAGTCTGCCTTCAGCATCTGTATTGCCGATCTCGACTGTCATTTTGTTATACATCCTGATTACATCGCCCTGGGTATAGGCATTTCCTCCGGGCCTGTTATCGGTGGAGGGAACAAGTGCTATAACATGTAAGGGAATTGCTGTTTTGGCAATGGTGTACATAACGCCTGTTACAATGGCAGCTCCGGCCATATCGCCATCCATCCCGGCCATGAAATCACCGGTTTTAATATTCAAGCCGCCTGTATCATAAACAATTCCCTTCCCCACGAGTACAACAGGCTTTTTATTAACACTGTCAGCCGGTTTCCATTCCATTATACAGAAAACGGGAGGGTCAATACTACCCCTGTTCACGGCAAGAAGTCCTCCCATTTTAAGCGCTTCAATCTTACCCTTGTTAAGTATCTCAACCGAGAAGCCCGAAGCTTCACCTGTCTTGCGTATCTCCTCCGAAAGGGCTGGTGCGTTAAGATGGTTTACAGGTTCATTTATAAGATTTCTTGTGAAGTACACAGCATCTGTCTGGGTTATAAGCCACCTGACTGATGAATCATCCACATCACCGCTAAGTAAAATCCTTGAGGGATATTTTTTTTTATCCTCCTCTTCATCCCTGGTCTTATACTTATCGAATGAATAGATGCTCAAAAGAAGTCCTTCAGTAAAATCCTCAATGGCTCCTTTATAGGCTTCGGAAGAAGTAATAACAAGCTCCCCAAAATTAAAACTCTTAATCAGCAACCTTAGGTTATAAGATGTTCTGCGCAGCTCTTCCCTGGTTTTATACCTGTCCTCTTTCTCTTTAAGCCGAACAAGAATAGTAATCCTGCCAGTATATGAATTGACTAGAACGTATTCTTCCCTGGCCAGAATCTGTTTTAAAGCATATTCCTTTTCCAGCTCTGACAACTTAAGCTTTTCGGGTATGTTGTTACTCCCAATGATACATATAACTGACTTATCTTCTGCAAACTGAGGTAATACCGTTATTTCAGGTTTCATAATTTTTATCCCGGATATATTAAGGATGTAAAGTTAATTAAAATATTGAACTTTTAAATTTCAATACTTTACCTTTGCCGGCAGAATTACGGGAAGGCCAGACACCAGAAACGACCGGCCTGTGTTAAAATTAACACGTTAAACACTATGAACTTACATCAAATATATGAGAAAGCTGTTAGTCTGAGTCCTCTCACTGCTGCAGAGGGCCTTGAACTGTATGAAACAGCTCCACTCGATGAGCTTATGTTTGTCGCCAATGAATTGCGGCAGCAACATAATAAGGGTAATATTGCAGGGTGGATGATTGACCGGAATGTCAATATTACAAACCTTTGTTTTTCGCAATGCACTTTCTGCAATTTTTGCAGAAAGAAGGGTGCTCATGATTCATATACAACAAGCATTGAAGAATATATCAGGAAAATCGATGAACTCTTTGCCCTGGGAGGCGATCAGTTGTTGTTACAGGGGGGGATGAACCCTGAACTGGGACTGGCATTTTACAAGGATCTTTTCAGCAGCCTGAAGAAGCTCTACCCGACACTTAAACTTCATGCACTGGGGCCTCCGGAAATTGTATATCTGGCAGAAAAGGAAAAGCTCAGCTATCGTGAAGTACTTTCACAGTTAATGGTATCAGGTCTTGACAGTCTTCCCGGAGCAGGAGCCGAGATTCTTTCCGACAGGGTCAGGAGGATTGTATCTCCGGCGAAAGCCACCACAGGGGAATGGCTTGGAGTTATGAAAGAGGCACATATCCTGAATCTGCCTACTTCCGCCACCATGATGTATGGACACATTGAGACTCTTCAGGAGCGGATCGGTCATTTGATTCTGCTGCGTGAACTACAGGACAAAAAACCTGCAAACCATTACGGATTTGTGACTTTTGTTCCATGGCCTTTCCAGGATGAGGGGACAGTTCTCCTTGAGAAGAAAGGGATAAAAAGCAGTTACAGTGCCTCTGATTACATAAGGATGATTGCAGTAAGCAGGATGGTGCTTAACAATATCCCGAATATACAGGCTTCAATATTAACGGTTGGCAGGGATGTGGGTATGTTATCGCTGCATGCGGGTGCCAACGATCTGGGGTCCATAATGATCGAGGAGAATGTAGTAAGTGCAGCAGGTGGTGGAAACAGATTTAACGCAGAGGAGATGCAGTCGATAATCAGGGAAGCCGGTTTTGTGCCATCAAGACGGAACCAGAAATATGAGTTCATAAACACCTGAACCTGTAGTAATAAAAAAAAGGCCGTCCCATAAGGGATAGCCTTAATCATTTATATACCGAGGTATGTTTTACTTTTCAGAAGTCTTTTCAGTTTCTTCAGCAGGATCGAATTTTGAAGCTTTCTTAAATTCCTTCATACCCTGACCGATGCCCTTCATAAGTTCAGGAATTTTACGACCGCCAAAAAGAAGCACCACTACTACCAGTATAAGAATAATCTCAGTTGCACCAAAGTTTCCCATTTCTTTAAGTATTAGAATTTGAACAAAGGTAAAAATACTTTAAACATATCCAAACTGCCCGGAAATAAAACTATTTCCTGAAGAGTTTCAACAAATCGTTTCCATTTGCAAAAATAAGCAGCGACAATAATATTATCATTCCTGCGTATTGTGCATATTCGAGGAATTTATCACTGGGTTTCCTCCCGGTAACAACCTCAAACAGAAGGAACATAACGTGACCACCGTCAAGCGCTGGTATGGGAAGGATGTTCATCACTGCCAGAATTATAGAAAGAAAAGCTGTAAGATTCCAGAATGACTGCCAGTCCCAAACGCCCGGGAATATGCTTCCGATTGTGATGAAACCTCCAAGAGATTCATAAGCCTTTGTATGCTTTGAGAAGATGAGCTTAAATTGCTTGAGGTAATCGCCAATCGTTTTGAATCCCTTGTCGATACCTGCAGGTATTGACTCGAAGAACCCATACCGGAGCGTTTTCAGCTCGAACAACTGCCCAACCGTGCCGTTCCTGTTTATCCCGAGCATTCCAGTCGTTGTTGGTTGCACTGCTATTTTAATCTCTTCTCCTTTTCGCAGGATGTTAAGAATTATCTCATGGTCTTTATTTTGTCTCAGGTAGGTCTGGAATTCATCGAAATATGTGAATTTAAGACTATCGAGTCCAATAAGTTCGTCGCCTAACATTACTCCGGCAATTTTTCCGGGCGATTCCTTCCCATATGAGGCAATCACAAAGGGTGTGAAAGGCATCCTATAGTCTATCATTCCTTTCCCTTTAAGAAGTTTTGGGATATATTCTTTCGGAATATCAATATTAATAACCTGGCCATCGCGATCAACCTGTATTGATTTGCGGTTATTAAGGACGATATCGGGTACTATTTTAAGGAAGTTCTCGACATGGTTGTTATCAATAGTAAGAATTTTATCCCCGTTTCTCAGCCCCATTGAATATCCCACAGAATCAGTTTCGATTCCATATTTAACATTTCCGGTCGGAAGATATGTTTCACCCCATGCAAAGAGAACGAGAATATAAATAAGCATGGCAAAGATAAAGTTGAAAATCACCCCCCCGGTCATTATGAGGAGTCGCTGCCATGAAGTCTTGGACCTGAACTCATAGGGTTGCGGGGGAAGCTTCATCTGCTCCTTATCCATCGATTCATCAATCATACCGGAAATCTTAACATAACCGCCAAGCGGGAGCCAGCCGACGCCGTATTCAGTTTCTCCTTTCTTAAATTTAAACAGCGAGAACCAGGGATCGAAAAAGAGGTAGAATTTTTCAACTCTGGTCTTAAAAAGTTTCGCCATCAAAAAATGTCCCAGTTCATGTATAATTACAAGAATCGAGAGACTCATCACGAACTGGAGTATTTTTATCAGAATGGTCATATTTATTGTTTCAGTTTAATAATGTATTCAATAGCAGTCTCTCTTGCTTCAGCATCGGAGATTTCAAGTGATTCCAGGTCAGGGGAGGTTATGAAGGAACTATTTTCCATTGTATGCTCCACGACTTCCGGCATTTGCATAAACCCGATTTTTTCGTTCAGGAAGGCATCGACGGCAATTTCATTGGCTGCATTCATAATGCATGGCATGTTCCCTCCCCTACGCATGGCATTAAAAGCAAGGGCAAGGTTCCTGAATTTCCCGGTATCGGCTTGGATAAAAGTCATTGTGGAATGTTTATTAAAGTCGAGTCGCGGAAGGTCGGAAACAAATCGTCGCGGGCTTGTAAGTGCATAAAGTATTGGCACCCTCATGTCGGGAACTCCCAGCTGAGCCTTTACTGACCCGTCGGAGAAATGGACGAAGGAATGAATTATCGATTGAGGATGTACAATAACCTCTATTTGTTCGGGTAGAAGGTCGAATAACCATTTAGCTTCAATAACTTCAAGCCCCTTATTCATCATCGAAGCAGAATCGATTGTAACCTTATTACCCATGTCCCAGTTAGGATGTTTCAGTGCTTCATGCGGTTTCACACTTTTTAGTCTTTCAGGGCTCCAGTTAAGGAAAGGTCCTCCTGATGCGGTAAGTGTAATCTTTTCGACGGGATTTTCCTCCTCCCCGGCCAGGCACTGATAAATAGCCGAATGTTCCGAGTCGACAGGGACAATACTACTCCCATACTCCCTTACAAGGGTTTCAATTATTTCACCTGCCACAACCAGAGTTTCTTTATTAGCCAGGGCTATTTTCTTGCCTGCTTTTATAGCATCGATTGTTGGCCTGAGCCCGGAGTAACCTACTACTGATGCAATCACCACATCGACTGTAAGAGATGAAACAACCTGGCATGAAGCCTCTGTTCCGGCATATACCCTTATGCTTGTCCCGTTCAGGTTCTCCTTTAATTTTTTATAGCCCTTTTCATTTCCAATAACGACAGCCTCTGGCATAAATCGAAGAGCCTGCCTGGTGAGAAGGTCAACATTATTTCCGGCTACCAGTGCCTCAACGATGAATTCATCGGGATATCGGGAGATAATATCGAGCGATTGGGTTCCTATTGACCCGGTTGATCCCAGAAGTGCAATTCGCTGTGGCATATTACCCGATTATCAGAATTGTATATGTTTTTCAGGATCCAGGGCGCTTCCCTTGTACCATATTTCGAAGTGGAGATGAGGACCTGAGGTATAAAGCTCCCCCGAATCGCCAACTATTGAGATAGCATCACCGGCACGAACCCTGTCACCCGTCTCTTTAAGAAGGCCTGCATTATGTTTGTAAACCGAAATAATATTATTTGGATGCTGAACCTCAATTACAAATCCGGTCTCCATAGTCCATCCTGTAAATATGACCGTACCATCAAGAGCAGCAGAAACCACCGCCTTTGGTTTTGTAACTATATCTGTTCCGAAGTGCCTTAAACGAACATCGAATTTCCCCGAGATGATTCCCTTTACAGGAGGGAAGAAATGAAGGCTTGCGAGGCTGGTTATCTCAACCGACCCGGGGGGAGCCATGTTTATACTGTACTTTTCGTCCCCTTCTACCTTGGCCATCAGTTCTTTCTGCTCGGGGGAAGAAGAAAATTTTATCGCCTTATAGTTCTTAGTAGAATCCCTGCGGGGATAATTCCCTGTTGGCTGGCCACCTGAAATAATTGTACTTATATTGGCAAAATACTTATCGCGAAGAGCTATCTCACGATCAAGAGAGTCAAGTCGGATAGCGCTCATCAGTATATTTCGTCTCATATTTACATCGGGGTAACCCGGAATAAACTCCCTGAGATTTGTAAAAGCGATCAGAACAGTAGTAAGGCCGCTTATTGAAAGAATTAGGAATGAGACAGCAATGAATGCATGATATTTGGTTAACCGGATTTTCCAAACCTCCTCAAAAGAGGTATCATTTACAATGGTAAATCTGTATTTATCGCGCCAGTTGCGCTTTTTCTTTACTTTTTTAACCATACTTTTATTTAATAACCCGGCTGCAAAGATAATAAACCTGAATCATCAATAAGATACTCAGGAATAAAAACAGATCAATCCGAGTGTTAAATCACTTTAACAACCTTATCCTCGCTTTGCCACAGACCATGTTTGGTGCAAACCGCCATAGCTGAAAGATTCATTGACACTTCTGGGGCTACAATATAAAAGTCTATTTCGAAATGGGAAGGTTTGTTTCCATATACACCCGCCGTATAACGGGCCTCGGCAAGAAGAGTTTCCCTGTTCCAGAGCTGTATTACGCTTATGAAATGATCATGATCATCTGGATGGGGGTATTCTTCTCCAAGCAAGACCTTTATACGGAATTTCTCGCCTCTTTTTATCTCATCGGGGCAAATAACATGAGGCATATGCCTGTCGAGATAATCACGTTTTACCTCCTTTTCTTCCTGTTCAATCTCAGTTGCTTTAAATACTCTTGGCATAATATCTTTTTTCAGTTAATACAAAAGCCTGTTACAATTAACAACACCGTAGTTAAAAATTGGTTAACAAACTTAGCAAATAAAAATTAAACTTATTTTTCATGACCGACCGGATCATAATACTTACCTGTTTTCTGATCAACGGGCAGGCTCTTATCACGGCCCGGATTACATCTGGTAAGACGGTCCATAGCTGAAAGAAAACCAATAATAATTCCTTCGCTCTTAATACTCTCAATAGCATAAACAGAACAGGATGGGGTAAATACACAGGCATCGACATCCTGTGAAGAGATGACTTCCTTATAAAGCACAAAGGTGGCTGAAAACAGGAATGTCACCTCATTCTTATTGTCCTTCAACTCTTTCCTCCAGTTATGCTTTTCTTCTTTCCCGGCAAAAATATCCTGAAACTTCTTAACATCTTCCCGGCTCTGCGCCAGACATGAAAGGGATAAAAAAGCAAAAAAAACCGACAGTGCTGTTCTCATATGTGCTTTACTATTTATTCGTTATAGAAGTTAAATCTTCAATCTGTGAAATAAAATGATTTTTTTGACTTTTATTGATTTTTTCCGAATTCTGAATTGCATATATCATCTCCGACTTAAATAACCGGGCTTCTTCATTTCTCTGCATTTTCAGAAGAAGCTTAAGTTGTTCCAGCTTATAAACAAGATTGTCGGGATGATGTGCGACTAAAATCTTAGAGCATACAAATGCTTTAGGATATTCCTTCTCAGAATAGGCATAGATCTTCATAAGAAAATAATTGGCCTCAGTATTTACCATTTCATCATCCGAAACAGCGCATTTTTCCAAATACTCTAATCCCTTTTCCCTGTTACCTTGAGGAAAAGGTAATAAGACAGCATTAAAAATAAAATGTCTGGTTTTAATATAATCAACAAAATAATAATACATGCCTAATACCAGATTAACCTTTTCGTCAGCAACAGGGCTCTCACTAATTTCCTGAATATAGGTAATTGACTTAAAAAAATTAGCTACCGCTTTCAGTGTGTTTCCCTTATAATTTTCAAGCCGGGCCTTTAAGGAATAAAGGTAGATAATATTCAAACCGGCATTTTTATCCCTTTTACTACTTTTTAAAATAAGTCGTAACGATTCATCAATACAATAGCTGCAGGTCATAAGATTATTTTCGACCTCATCGCCACTAAGCAATTTCCACCACGACAGATTGGCTTTAACAATAAGCAGGGTGATATCATCGATTTTTGAATCTTTCAATACCAGTACAACCGAATCTGCCTTCTGAAATGAGAAATTATATAAACTTTTGAAAAAACTATTTATCAGGTCGTCCTGGCCAGCATTATTTGATAAAGCAGCAAACCCTGAATTTAAAAAACTAAGGGATAAGAACAGTAAAAAAGATATTCTGCGACGGAAAGCAAATTTCATCAGGCACGACTTTTTAAGGAATATAATCCTGCTTAGCTTAATTCACGGGTAGCATTGTAAGGATTTTCGTATACGTCTCATTTCTTTTAAGTTGCCTTTTGCTGGCAGCAATCTCATCAGCTTTTGCATACCCTCCTGTATAATATCTTTGAAACCATGGCATAACTGCGAGGATAGCATCGACAGGGGAATACAGCTTACCAATATGAACTGCCAGAGCAATTAAACCCGAGGTTAATACAATAGAATTCAATCCTGATTTTAAATCTCCCGAATAAGTTTGCCCCAACCCGGGCAGGATCATACTCATTATCCTGGCTTTCTTGGGTGAGGGGGAATACAGTTTATTTCCTGAGAACAGAGACGATAATTCTTTTCTGTCGCTCAACTCCACACACGACTCAAAGTAGGTCAGTGCCCGATTAAAATCTTCGAGTCCGAAATAGCAGGTACCGAGATAAAAATCGAGTCGTTTTTGAATAAAGTCTGAAGAGTCATTTACAGAAAATAACTCTATTAGGGCTAGCTGGAAATTACCGTTAAGCATCTGGCACGATGCTTTTTTAAAAAGCAACTCGGTTTTAAGAGTATCATTCTCTGTTTGATTATAGGCTAATCCATAATAATTACGGGCAGTCTCATAATCATTCTTAAGATATGAGATCTCGGCGATCTGTGTGAAAAGATAAAGGTTTCTTCTTCCTTCACTAAAGAAAAGAGCTCTTTGATAGGTTTTGAGAGCCAGTGAAACCTCACCATATTTAAGCTGATTATCTGCAATATTTATCGTTTCATCGAAGTTTTGTGCACATAAAGTATTAGAGGTAAGGTGGCTAAAAACTATCAGAACTGACAAACTCAAATACCTGATTATCGATTTCATTTTTTTTATCTTTATTATACCTCTTAGCTGCCTTAACAGATCCGAAAACATTACCTATATAGAAACTTGTTGAAAGACCTGCAAATACCCATCCATAGGCGCTTTTCATCCCATGTTCATTAAACCCCCGGTATGCCTGCCATGCATTTCCTGCCACAAAAAGCAAGGCAAAAATGCCATCACTCCAATTTTTCGTATAAAATTTTCCTGAGCCCGGAATAATAACTGAAAAACCAGCAGCCAGGTAAGGACTTTTATGTTTTAAACTATTTGCCCTCTGAGTCAGATTAACAACAGAAACGGGAAATTCAGGATATTTGATCGCTGACTCATTTACGAGAAGTGTTGCTGCTTTATAATTACCATTAAGCAGCAAATCACAGCTTTGAACAACTGATTTGTATTCTGCAGACAGTTTGCCGGTACTTTTAATAAAATTTTCAACAACAGATAAAGAATCGGACAAAATCTGCAATTTCACAAATTCTGAAGCGAGAATCTGAGGCATTGTGTCGGTCGAATTTCCATAAAAAAAATAAATACGCCTTATTCCCATATTGAAATCGCCGGCAAGCCTGTATGATTTTATAAGATTGTATTTAAATCTGATATTGTTACTGTCGAGATAAACAAGCCTTTCATATTCCTCTGCCGCGAGTGTATGTTGCTGGCTGGAAAATAAATATTCGGCATATTTTTTACTCTGTTCCAGACTATAGAGGTCCTGGGAGTAGCACAAAAAGGGATGTGCTGAAAACAGGAAAAAGCCATGCATTAAAATAAGGCCGAATTTTTTAGTCCGAAGGAATCTTGTAATCGTATTTATTGTCACCCGATAAGTCATTAATTAAAATATTCGTGAAAGTTGTAATCTCATATTCTTTTTGTCCATTAATATAATTCTCCATAATTACTTCCTGAGGAAAAAGTAATCCTTTTACTTTGACATAGTTTCTGAAGAATTGCCGGGCCACAACTTCACCCGTGATATTTTTAAAGATGATACCATTAAGCTGCTGGTTTACATTCGACACAAGGATATCGCCCAAATACTTCTTTGCTTCTTCAGGGGCTTCCCATGTAGATATTACATTACCCTCGCTTTTCTCGACTTTTTTTACTTTAAAACCTGTTTTTTTTAACCCATAATCAGCAAGGTTCCCGTTTAACACTAAATTATAAATTGAGAATTGAATACCTGCCGGGATATGCTGTCGTCCAATGATTTTTGAATCTACAATTTTAAAAAGTGAGGTGTCTTTTTGAATCCATATTTCTTTCTCAGGAAAGCTTAAATCATAGACTATTTGCTTAATGTTCTTATCGTAATACAGTTTGCCAACAGTGAGTCGTTGCTCACCAGAGGCAGATTTAGCCTTAATAACGAAATCGGTTTTGATCCTGAAAAAATACTGAGGTTCCAACTGAATAAAGGCAAGAGGGAAAAATAAGATCCAGAGAAATTTCATTATGTCGGAGCTTTTAAGGAATATGATTCGTATTTCAAGCTTGCCAAAAATAGATATTACAACTTAGAATCTCACTTTTTTATAAATAAAAAGAGTATATCAAAAGGGTTTTTGATATACTCTTTTAAGTATGAAGTCAGACTAGATTCCGTTTGACGCACCCCATAGTGCTCCCCACCAGATAACGTCGACGATAACAACTACAGCAGTCCAGGAAATACAACCCCACATGGCTTTTTTCGTCTCAACCTTATCCTGATCGCTTATTATATAAACTACAAGCATACCCACAACACCAAGGCCGCAACCCCAGAGGAATGATGGGATACCCAGTACAGGATTCTTTTCACCTGTCGGAAGCAGACTTTCAGGAACGAGCCTGAGAGATGCAACAAGATTGCTGTTTGTAAGCATCAGGTTGCTGTAAGTTAACTCAGAATTGGAAGTAACCATGGTGGCAAGCTGATCCAACTGAGAAAACTCGGCCTTTACAGCATTGTAATCGAGGTTGAACAGATCTGCATCATTAGCCAGCAGGGTAAAGCCTGCAAAGAACACCAGGAAAATGGAGATGAAAAATTTTTTCATAGGGATTGAATTAATAATTAGTAATATATTGTATTTGTACCGATACAAGCTTCAGGTAATTTTATCAGTTTGGATGCTGAGAATGAGACACCATTTAAAGCAAACCAAAAAACATTTTTCGCTCTATAAACATATAAAATTGTTTCTTAAAAAACTAATTATAGTAATTCATTTATTCTTAAAAAATGAAAATAAAAACTCAAAGCCGCAGATTAGTCGAATTGGAAGTAAAACGCTTTGAAAAGTGGGAGGAAATCCCAAAGCGGCAATTTGTTTCCTTATTTCTGAGTGGCTAAGAATAAGTATTACAGACGTTTCAAAAAATATTTTTAAAAAATCATTATTCTTTTGGTAATTGCTCAATAAATATTAAATTTGCACCTCGATAATGCGGGGTGGAGCAGTGGTAGCTCGTTGGGCTCATAACCCAAAGGTCGGGGGTTCGAATCCTCCCTCCGCTACAAAGAAAAAGCCCTGGCGCGATAGCGCCGGGGTTTTTTATTTCGAACTTAGCGTCAAACGCAGTTTGAATGCGTAAGTGAAGAAATAAAAAAACCCGGGCAGCCGACGAAGGAGGATGCCAGGGCTTTTTCTTTGGGCTGTTACCCAAAACGGATCATAAAATAATCCTCCCACTCCATCATCATTTTTGATGAGGCGTTCTGATATATAGCTCCCTAAGTATCCAAATATTTATTCTTTAAGTATAACGGACTATTAACTTCTGAGCTATGATTTAGACGTTTTTCTGTATAAAGACACCTTAAAAATACCAGAGAGGAGTTGATAAATACTACTTGCCAATCAGCCACTCTTTAAAAGATGTAGCCTTTTCGCGGCTTATTACTATTTTCTCAGGGGGGGGCAAAGTCAAATGAACAATCAGACGGTTGTTAAAATAAAATTCAGCATTCTTCACATATTTCTTCTGAATAATAAACTGTCGATTAGCTCTGAAGAAAAGTTCACAGGGTAATTGTTTCTCGATTTCTTCCAGCTTTTCATTCATTATTAATTCACGTTGTTCGGTAACCGCATAAACAAGTTGGTTGATAGTATAGAAATAAGCCACAGATTCAGCCTGAATTGGTATCATCTGCTCTTTGATGTAGGAAATGAATGTTGGACTGGTCCTGACAGTATGTTTAAACTGCTGTATCAATTGCTGCAATTGCATAAGCTGGTCATTCGAATAACTATGTTTAGTCTGTTTAAACTTATTCAATGCCTTTACTAGCTCGTCCCTCTGGAGTGGTTTCAGCAAATAATCTACTCCGTTCAGTTTAAAAGCCCTTAGCGCGTATTCATTGTATGCTGTTGTAAAAATTATGGGTAATTGGATTTTCAAAGTTTCGAAAATTTCAAACGACAGTCCATCAGATAATTGTATATCAGAAAATATCAGATCTATAGAAGCATTCATATTTTGTATAAACCAATTATTGGCATCAAGAACCGATTCCAGCTCAGCCAGGACAACTGTTTCAGGAGCTATTTCCAGAATCATTTTTCTTAACTTACGAAGGGCAATGCCTTCGTCCTCAATTAAAATTATATTCATAATCAGTTTCTTATAATTGGAACACTAACACAGAATGAGTTCTCTGTTTTCTCAATTATGATAGACTTTCCGGACAGTAATTCGCTTCTTCTATTCAGGTTTTTCAGTCCCAATCCGATGGAGTTTTCACTAAATTGGGGGCTAAGGTTATTACATACCTTTAAGTATCCTTTTTCGCAAATAAAATCGATTGTGATTGGAAACTGAAAGTTCATGCGATTATGTTTGATAACATTTTCGATTAGTAACTGGCTGCAAAGTGATGGAACCCTGTCATTGATCTGATCAATATTTCCAAAATTAATTACAAGCTTGTTATCGAACCTGACATTTAGTAGAAAAGCATAATCACGGGCAAATTTTATTTCATCTGAAAGAAGTACCTGACTGTTCTCCTGCATGCTAAGGATGTACCTGAATACCTGCGATAACTTGTCAATAAACAATTCGCTTTTCTCCGGGTTTTCCTTGATCAGTCCGCTTAAAGTATTGATTGTATTGAAGAAAAAATGTGGATTGATCTGGTTCATAAGTGCTGTT
>Ga0247841_10008502_pt1 | contig 14757 bp, 17 predicted proteins | sample LaCruzMarch2015__2_FD_192410 | JGI IMG/M metagenome (GOLD analysis project Ga0247841, IMG submission 192410) | Freshwater microbial communities from meromictic Lake La Cruz, Castile-La Mancha, Spain - LaCruzMarch2015_18m | ecosystem: Environmental > Aquatic > Freshwater > Lake | place: Spain...
CTGCTGCGATTTCAGGAGTAAGATGAGTTATTTGTTGAGCATACTTGCGCATTTCAGCTTCGTTGCCGGATTCTTTTGCGAGTTCATATTTTTCTTTCGCAATGTCTTTTATTTGCCGACGCTCGGCTTGAGTGTTGTATTTTAATTCTGGCGGTTTTCCGTCGAAGACATAAATTATTTTCATTCCTTCCAGCATTAAATTTATGTTCCGGTAAAATAATCCGGAAAGATGCGAAGTTATTTTTCCTTTTGAATCCTGCAGCGGCGTGCCATCTGGTTGACGAATCGTTGAGAGAAATTGATAAATCGCGTTTGACGCGTCGATAGCGAGCGTTTTTCCTTTTAGATCTGTGAAATTAATTTCCTTTCTCGGAATGATTTCGGATATCTGGAGACCCATGATAAATTAAGGATGGAGAATTATATAAATATTAGGATAGTGTAGAAAAAGTAAATTGTAGAAATATTTATAAACGTCTTGGTTGTAGTGATTAAATGAATAAAAGAAGTGCGTATTTATTGATGTTGCTTTTAGTGATCGGTATTTTTTCTAGTATTTTTATCGTTAGTGCTGATGTACAGCGTACTTGTATTGATGATTCTGAATGTATGCCTTATGGGCAGGTTTGCCGAGGAGGAGTTTGTGTTGGTGGTTCTTCATCTAATTCTGCGTTGAGTCAGGCGATTGGTTCAGTTTCCGGTTTTATTCAGCAAGTATATACTGAAGTTGGAGTGCCTGTTGCTACTTTGTTGGTTGGAAATACTAATGCTTCTGGTCAACAGTTAACAGGAGATTTGGTTTTTGCTAAATTTCTTTTTTTTATTCTTGTGTTTTCTATTGTCTGGATTGCTTTGAAAAGAATTCCAATATTCTCTCAATATAATTGGGCTTTGTGGGTTGGCTCTTTGGTGGTTTCTCTTTTGTCAATAAGATGGATTGTTGATGAAGCTTGGATAAAAGCAATTATGTTACCTCATGAAGCGTTTGGTATTGCACTTTCTGCGTTTATTCCGATTGCTCTTATGTTTGTGTTAATCGAATACTCTTTTTCGTCGAAGGTTATGAGAAAAGCTGCCTGGGTTTTTTCAGGAACAGTGTTTATCTTTTTGTTTTTATTTAGAAGTTTTGATGCAAAGGGAAATGTGATAGATACATATGGGCCCACCTATGCTGGATTTTTGACTCCCGCTTACATCTATATAGTTGCTGCGATTATTTGCTGGGCGTTGTTTGCATATGATGGAACAATACAGGGCGCTTTGGCGAGATCAAAGACCGAAGCTGAGTTGAGTTCTTACAAACAAGACAGAGTACAGGAGTTGAAGAGAGATAAGGCTGATCTGGCTCAGGATTTAAGAAATGGTTTGATTAATGCTGTGGATTATAAGACTAAGGTTAAAGAGATTGACGACAAGATTAGTGCACTTATGAAAATTTAGTTCTCAGAAGAATTTATAAATAATAAAATTTTGTTTCTATGATGAATAAAAAGAGTTTGATTTTGTCTTTTGTTATCGCAAGTTTATTTTTTTCTGCAGGTTTTGCTTCTGCGCTCGATTATGGCGGAGTTTATTTTAATCTAAGAAGTGGCGGAGAGAAAGCGATTCAGATGACGACGGATTTTTTTGGTCCGTTGTTTAGCGCGTTACTTGGAGGATATAATGGCGATATGATGCTGTTCGAGAAATTTTTATTATTTATTCTAGTCATCTCAATTGTTTATTTTTCTTTAAGTCGTGTTCCGGGATTTAGCGAGGCCAAAAGTGAAGCGGTATTTGCAAGATGGACCGTCGCTATTGTAATTGGTATACTTGGTGTGAGATTTATGGATTATGTTTGGTTGAATACGATTCTTATGCAGTATGAGTTACTTGCAATTGTTTTGACGTCAATTATTCCGTTTGTAATTTATTTTTTCTTTTTAGAGGGAATGGATGAACATGTTTTGAGGGTTATCGGATGGATATTATTCATAATGATCTACTTTGGACTGTGGGCAACTATTGACGTTCCAACACGTGCGGAAGTTTATTTGTGGACGATGATCGCTTCTGTTGCCTGTTTGATATTTGACAATACGATACATAGATATTATTTGATGCAGAGAATAAAGGCGTCTGGAGCAGAGGATAGAGCGACTTATACTGCGGAAATAAGAAAGAGGATAGATGAGATTAGAGATTTGATAAAGAATCATTATTATGCGAATGACGCCGACGGAGAAAAAGAGATTCAGAGGTTGCAAAAATTATTGGCGACAATAAATAAGCAGTTATAATGAGAACATTTCAACTCAAGAGAAAAAGAAATTTTTTGGGAATTTTTTCTATTGTTTTGCTTACGATTTCAGTTTTAGTTGTTTCGTTTTATATTTTAGATAATTCCGGGGGTATTAGTGGAAATGCTGTCGCGAATGGAAATCCCACGGGATATGGAACTCCTTCCTCTATTTCAAATCAAGCCTCTGGATTTTTTTCTGGTGTAGCTAATTTTTTTAGTTCAACTTTTATTTCTATTGGAAATTTTTTCTCTTCAACGTATTCAACAGTTAAATCTGTTGATTGGAATAGTGTTTCGGATATTGCAATAATTATAATTGATTTGCTTTCGTTTTGCTTTTTGTGCAAAATGATTGTAAAATTTTCTCCGAGTTTTTCTGAAAAAGTTTTCTTTAAAGTTTCTTCTTCTTACTTTTTTATTTTATTTCTTGTTGCGCCGATTATGATTGCTTCGTATTTTTTTGCTTTGAAATTTGCTGCATATCAGAATTATGTCGGAGTTTTGGTTCTACCAATTTTTTTAGTCTCGGGATTTTTTACAAAACTTTTTGCAATGTTTGGTTGGCTGTTATTATCTTTTGTAATTTATGCTATTGTTAAATTTGTTCGGCTTACTTCAAAACGAGTGAAGGTTTCACAGCGTCGCGAAAAAGTAAGAAGCGCGAAAGAGGGTTTGGAGATTCTTTCTTCTGTTGGAAATGACAACAGTTAGTGCCGACGAGAACTAGATAATCATAATAATTAATTTTAACTTAATCGAAGAAATATTTATAAAGGGCGGATTTGTAATTCTAGCATGAATAAGAAAAGGCGTGATGTGCTGTTAGCTTCGTTGATTTTATTTTCTGTGCTGTTTATAATTCTTTTACATACGAGTGTTGTGAGTGCGACGGTAGGAGCTGATTGTGAGGGCAATGATGACTGTAATTATCCAACAGAGGTTTGTTTCAGACAAAATCCCGGTGATATTTTTGGTACTTGTCAGTTAAATTCTAATAAAAATATGGTTCTTTCTCCATCCGCTTCGGCAGCAAATGCTCCGACGGGAAATGGTAACCCCAATCAGTATGAAGATTGTAGCAATTTGCCGAAGGCTATGACACCATTTGGAACCGCAGGAAATTATTTAAAATGTAAATATAAAGAATGGCTTTTTTTTGATATTACTAAGGTGACATCTTATGCTATTCTTGCTCAAACTATGAAAGTTTTTGTTTTATTGCTTGTTCTTGTTCTCGTTTATTCCGCATTTACGCTGGCTAAATTTCCAAAATATTTTTTGCTTAGACTCGGTCTTGCTTTTGCGATTGCTTATGTTTCTACAATCACTTTATCTGCTTCTGAATTAGTTACTTTGCTTTTAAGTTATAATGCTTTGAGTATTACTTTCGCGGTGTTCATGCCGATTTTTGTTTTATCTTTATTTACTTTTGTTGTTGCGTTGGATGGAAGAAATAAAGTAGGTATATTATTCCAGAGAGTTATGTGGTTAGTTTATTCTTTGTATTTATTTTTCAAGGTGGCAGTTCTCTTACTTGCTTTCTTTTCTTTGGCTCCACAGATTGCAAGTTACGATGCGAATGGGAATCCAAATAGTTACGTTATGAATGCCGATGGATCTTATGTTATGGCTCTTCCTGCATGGGTTAATGATGTTTCTGGTAATATGGAGGTTTCTCAAATTAAGTCTTATGATGTTCCAACGTTGATTATTCTATTATGTGTTTCCATTGCTGTTTTTCTTTTAGGGGTTGTTTATAATAATAGCATTATGAAACGTTTAATGAAAATGAAAACAGATGCAGATATTGAGTATGAAAGAAATTTGAGTCGTAGATCTCATGCGGCGAGGGAAATTGACTCTGCCAGGCTCGGTGCGAGTGAACCTAGCAGGACGAGTACGTAATATTTAAATATACAAATAAATTAAAATGAAAATGAAGAAGAGGGTTTTAAGAAAGAGAAGGGTTGTTCGAAGTGATTCAATGGGAGTTTCTGAGAATAAAAAAATTAGTAATTTCTGGATTGCTTTAGCGATTATTCTTTTGATTATTGCGCTTATTGCTTTTGCTTATTTAATTTATACCAGTATACCTTCTTTTATGACGGGGAATGTTGTTGATGAATCTTCTGTTCCCGTTGTTTATCAGGATGTTAACGGAAATTATATAGATCAATATGGAAATCCGGTAGATCCGAATGGGAATCCTCTTTCCGATGATTCTAATCCAATTATAGGTGGTTCTTCGGATAATCCTCTTTTATCTTTAGGTTTGCCGTCTGATTTAAGTTCTATCGGTCAAGGTTTCTTTGATAATGAAATGGATTATGATTTAATGCTTGGCGGTTCTATGGTTATTGTTCTTGGTTTGATTACTTTTTGGATGTTGACTGTTCTTTATACTAAATTTAATAAAAGTTTGAGATCCGGAAGAATTGTTTTTGCTATTTTCTCTAATCTGATTGTGATTTTTCTTTTGGTTTTGCCAGTTTATCTTGGTTTGTTTGTTTTTGGTTCTATATCTGATTTTAGTTGGTTAAAATATGTGTCTAGATTATTTCTTTGGCCTCTTTTTTTAAATGTTTCTTGGATTTATAAACTTCTTTTGTTCGTCGTTTGGCATCATGTATTTTTGGTTGTCTCTTTGCTTGTAAGATATGCTAATCGATCTTTGTTTAGAATGCAGAGAGTTAGCGAGGCTGAAGAAATTAGAAAAGGAATTAATGTTATGAGTCGACTTGGGGGTTCAGATATTTAATTTTTAAAATGGGAAAAAAATTAAAATTAAAAAAGCGAAAAGTTTTGAGTTACAGTGCTAAGAAAAAATCGTTTAGTAAACTTTGGTTTATATTGGGAATTATTTTGGTTATTCTTCTTTTTGCTGTTGCTGCTTATGCAATAATTCACGTTTGGTATTTGAGTTCTTTAACGGGAGATGTTATTACAGGTTATGCTCCTGTCCAACCGCCTAGACCAGCACCCCAAGTAACACCTCAACCTCCCGCTTCGGTTGTTACTCCAAATGCTCCAGTAGTTACTCCAACTGCACCTGCTGCTAATCCCGTCGCTGCACCTCAAAATCAGGTTAAGGATTCTCTTAATAGGGTGGCTGGTGCTCTTGTTACGGGCGGTACTGATGCAGCTAAATGTGTAGCTAGTGAGGAAGCGTGTAAGCTTTTTAAGGCAAGTTCCTTTGGAGAAAATTTCTTTTTGCTTTTGGTTGCTTTTCTTGTTGCATGGGGAATTATTTGGCTTGTTCATTGGATAGGTACTTTTCTAAAAGAAGGTAGTAAGGCTAAGGGTATAATAAATAATCCTTTTGCTGGGTTACTTAGAAATTGGTGGTTTATGCTTATACTGTTTGTTGCTTGTTTGGCTGTGCTTTATCTTTCTAATTGGCTTTTTGATCAAGTTAGTAAAATTGCGAATACACCGGTTTATTTGTGGTTCTTAAAATGGTTATTAAAGGCGATCTTAGCCGTTGCACTCCTTTTAGTTTTTCCTTTGTCTTTGAATATAGATAGTAATCTAAGGTTTATTCTTGTTTTGTTCGAGATACTCCTTTTTGCATATTTTTTTGGATTCATTGGGTTGATTACGCGTATATTTAAGTTTGCTAAGCGAAATGTTAGCATAGAAAGGATTAGGCGAGGTTTTTCTCGAACAAGGGCAGCATCTGATGCTGCAGATGACGTGAATCCTATGGAGACCGATGACTAGTTTTCCTCTTCGTTAACGAATATTTAAAAACATTAATTTCTTATTTTATTTATGATTAAGAGAGGAATATTTCTTATTTTATTTGCGATTTTTAGTTTGACTATTCTGGGATTTGCTGGAAGCGTTCACGCCGCTGCGACGGATCAGGTTTTTAATACGCTTGATAACGCAGCGAATACCGTCGATAATGCTGCGAATGTTGTGACGCGAGACGATTTGAGAAATGATTATCTTTCAAGAGAGTGGAATAAATTTTTGAATAACACACAGCTTGGAAAAGTGCTCATTGATGTTAAAAAAACTTTAACGCCTGCAAATCCCGCGTTTAATTTTGTTTTGGGAATGAATTTTGAATATTCTTGGGCGTTTACGACAACTTTGCTTTTGTTTATTCTTTTATTTGCTGTTGGACTGATTTTATATCGAGTTATCTTTCTTATTCTTATTTATATTTCTTTATTTATTTCTAAATATGATCTGGTAGAGGGATTTTGGAATTTTATTTCTCGGTTTTTTTCTATTATTAATCTTTTATTTATGCTGGTTATTTTTCTTATTTTGTCTGTGACAAATTTGTCTAGGCTTTTTTCAAATTATGTAGTTGATTACACTAAAAATTCAGAATTCTGGGTTCAGGTTTTAATTTTTGTGGCTTTGATTGTGCTGATTGTTATTGCTTTTAACGGTCCGTCTAGGTTGCATAAAGAGTTTAATGATCGAGTTAAAGAAATGAAGGCCAATTATACTAGCTCTCTCGTGGAAAAGCAGAAAAAAGAGATGGAAGAGCTAAAGAAACAGCAGAGAAAGGCAAATTCTCTAAGAGAGAAATTCAAAAGAACCGAAGAAAAGCTTGGACAGCATGAAAAGAGAATAACTGGTCTTGAAAATAAGAAAGATGAAGAAGGAAATGAGGAAGATTTCTTTGAAGAGTAGGTGAGTTTTATTTGAAAACAAAATTTAGAATTGCTATTTAATCAGAATTAATTTATTTTGTAACACGGTAACCGACGACGTCTTTGCCTTTGAAGATTGGAACTTCGCGCTCTTTCTTTTGCTGTTTTCCCATCAGGAAAAAAACTCCGACGATAATTACTACGGCACCGGCAATCATCAGATACATCGTTGGCTGTTGTGAAAGAAAGGGAACTTGCGCTAGATAAGTTTGAAATGGGCTCGATGTAATAATTAATAGAATAAAGCCAATGGCAACTAAAATATATCCTATCACCTTTTTTGTATTCATAATTATTGTTGGTAAAAGGAATTTTTAAAGGTTTTGATTTTCAGAAAGTGCTGAGAGATAATGAAACGAACGATTTTAAGTTCAGGGGTGAAATTATTTTTGGCACTGGAAATTTTTTTAAAAACTGCAAACCCGAATTTATTTTAGTTATTAATTCTCAGCACTCGTTGGCGGAACACCCTGTTGAAAACGGGTGCGGAGCGGTTTTATCTTAAATTTCTTCATCGGGATATATTTTTATACTCCTTTTTCTTTTTTTATTTATGGCCAAGAAGATAGCTTATTCATATGATTTGCTTGGAAATATTGTGCTGTTTAAATTTCCTGATTCGGTGAAATTGCTAGCTAGAAAGAAACAGGCGAAAGAATTTATTCTGCGTTATCCGTCGGTGAAAACAGTGATTGAAAAGATTGGAAAGTTTAAAGGACGGCTAAGAAAAATGACAACGCGGCATTTGGCTGGAGAAAAAACGAAAGAAACTTTGTATCGAGAAAATAATTGTTTGTTCAGATTTAATATTGATGAAACATATTTTTCTCCTAGATTGAGCAACGAAAGAAAAGAGCTTTCGGGATTTGTAAAAAAAAGAGACCGAGTTTTGGTTATGTTTGCGGGCGTCGCGCCTTTGCCAATTGTAGTCGCGAAAAATTCTTCTCCAGAGAAAGTTTATTCTGTTGAGTTAAACAGGAAAGCATCCGATTACGCAAAACAAAATGTTAAGCTGAATAAAATTGAAAAAATCGTCGAGGTAATTCAAGGCGACGTTAAGAAGGTTGTAAAAGAAGGCGGACTTGTGATTGGGAAAAAATTTGTTAAAGAAAGATTTGATAAAATTATGATGCCGCGGCCGCAACTGAAAGATTCTTTTTTGGAGCAGGCGTTTATGGTTTCGAAAAAAGGAACTGAGATTTATTATTATGATTTTTGTTTGGAAACTGAAACGGAAAAAATTTTGGATTTAGTTAGGATTGAAGCGGAAAAAGCGAGAAAGGAAATTGAAATTATCCGATGGAAAAAAGCGGGCGGACATCTTGCGCCGGGAAAGATTAGAATACGCGTGGACTTTGTTGTGAAGAGTTAAGAAAATTTTTGAATTGTTCCGGAAAGATGCAAACGAAACGTTCCTTATTCTTTTGAGTCGAAGGGCAGTTCTGATGGCGGAAGAAATCTCAGTTTTATTGCAAAGAGAGAATCATTCTGGAGAAGTTTTATTTCTTCTATTTCAGATGTTACCTGGAGATAAACTCGGAATGCTGTTTTCTAAAAAAAGTTGGTATCATTTGAGGATTTTTTGCTAAAAGAACTAACGGTGAGAGAAGACCGACTCTTTGAATTTTAGGTTTTTCATAGATTACTTTGTTTTTAACGTCATGGATTATTCTTTTGCAATAGTTTGGAAGTCCGAATGGAAGATTGGTTATATCAAATTGGGCGACGGCAATCGCTTCATCATTTGTATTTGGGTTTCCTTCAGCTACGGTTCCAGAGAGAACATGAATTCTTTCTAGGTATATGTCTCCAATTATAAAAGCAAATCTATTTCTTAGTTGATATTCTCCCAGATAGGTAACATTTTTTAATCTTTGCCCCCCCGTTTCTTCAATAAATTCTCTTTCTCCGGCCATTAGCGGGGTTTCGTCATCATCTATTCCACCGCCCGGAAGGTACCAAATTTTTCTGTCTCTTCTTCTAATTAGAGTTACGGAATTATTATTTTCGCTTAATCCTACGCAGAGAACTCCTTCGGTGTTTCTTATCATGCCTTTTGGCATATGGTTCAGTTTAAAAGAATTGTTATATAGAACTTTTTATACCGTTTTTCAACTTTAATTGCTGTAGGCGCTTCTCCTATCTCGCATTCACGCTCGAAATTATTCACATACTTTTCAGCTTCGCGTAAATGCTCGACCCTGCCAGGAACCTGGCACGGCTAAATTCGTTTTTCAACTTTAATTGCTGTAGGCGCTTCACCGCCGTGCCAGGTAAATCTCGGTCTTACACGAATTGGATAAATTCTTTCTGAATTGTCATCGAGAAGAATTGCGGAACCTTTCAACGTGGGCAAATCGTCCATGTATTTTTTTATTCCTTCAAGAAGGTATGACTGCATAATATAATTCAGCGCTTTTACGTCGGGTTCGGCGGTAACTCGATGAGCAATAACGACGTCGGCTTGAGTCATTGCGTCTCGGTGGATTTGGCCGGGCTGCTGTGTTGCGAGAACGAGAGAAATTCCTGGTTGACGCCCCTCTCTTAATAATTGTATTAACGCGTCGGACGCCGCGGTGGAACCTTCGAGGGGAAGAAATTCATGGGCTTCATCAATGAAAATCCAAACTAAGGGTTCTTTTCTTTTATCATTTGCAGAAAGATAGTCAATTCCACGATAGACCGATTCAACTTCTTCAGCTTTACGCGCGAGCATTCTCGTATCAAAAAGTTTTCTGCAGAGAAGTCCTATAACTAGAGCACGAACGTTGAAAGTTCCGACGGAATTGTAAACACTCAAATCGATTACTGAAGTCATTCCTCGATTAATTATGTCAGAAATTTTTGTTCCATCTTCTCCTTTTTCAGAGAATAAACCCCAAGTTTCGGCGGCTTCGAACAAACCAATCGTCGCATTTTTATTTTCTTGCGAGGAAGTTGTGTCTTTTTTTATGTAATCAATTATATCTTGGATGTCATAATTTTCTTTTTCTTTTAGTGCAGTTATCGTTCTTTGAATTATTACTGAAACTGGATGAATCATGTCGAGCTTGAATGTTATTACCCAGTCTTCTGCGTTTAACTCAGAAACTGCGAGAGCGAATTTTTCGTCGACGGGAATTCCTTCTTTTAGATATTTGTCAAAATATCCTTTTGGGGCAAAAACTTTTACAGGGAGATTTTTTGCTTTCAAATCCCACTGTTCCAAAAGTTCTGGCTCCTTTTCATTTTTATATTTCATTGTCCAGAAAATTCCCATGGTGTCGAAAATTATTGGCGCGATGTTTGAGGAAACTTCTTTTGGCAAATCGGAAAGTTCTTCGGCGATTGCACCAAGAGTGTAGGATTTTCCCGAACCTCTTTTTCCCGCGATTAACATAACGTGAGTTCTCGCGACGTCGAGTTTGATTGTATTCGAAAGAGAAGTATAATTTCCCATTTTGACGTAACCCTTTCCGAGATAAATTAATCCTCTGTCACCAAATATTTTTTTATCGCCCTCATCGCGCCCAATTATTACTTCGTAAGCCATATTCATTTGAAAGGATCGTCGTTTATATATTTTGTTTTGTATGAATAAATAAAATATTTTTAGAAAATCTTTTGTGAAATGTTACATCACAAAGTTTTTAAAGGATTATTTCATGGGGTTTTTATGGCTGAAGAAATTAAAGATGCGAGTATCGGTTCGACCGATTCTGGAAAAAGTTTTTCTCATAAAATTAGGGAGAATCCTTGGATAATTACTACGTTTGCGTTTGGTGCGTTAGTTCTTATTATGTTTGCAATGTCTTTTTCTGGCGCTTTGACTGGACATGCTGTTTCAGATAAGGTTGCTGGAAATGCGCTTGTTAACTATATCAATAGTTTGCCTACAATTACTGAAAACGTGACTTTAAAAAATGTTAGCGATATGGGTGGTTTATATCAGGTTACCGTCGTATATCAGGGAAAGGATATACCTGTTTATGTTACTAAGGACGGAAAATATTACACTGGAAGTATAGTGCCTTTGACTGCTCAAGATGATTCTTCAGACTCTACAACATCTGCTCCAAAGAATATTACAAAGAACGATAAACCCATTGTTCAGGCTTTCGTTTTTACATATTGTCCTTATGGATTGCAGTTTGAAAAAGCTCTTTCACCAGTTTATGACTTGTTAAAGAATAAAGCAGATATTAATCTTGTATACATCGGAGCGATGCACGGAGAATATGAGAAAGTTGAATCATTGAGACAGTTATGTGTATTGAAGAATTATGGTAAAGATACTTTGTGGAAATATTTGAATAAGTTTAATACTAACACGGCTATTGGAAGTTGTAATGGAGATGCTTCGTGTTTGAAGCCTTTGATTAGTTCTATTATGACGACTTTGGGCATAGATGAAAATAAGATTAATACTTGCATGGCTAATGATGCTGAAGCAATGTATACTGCCGATGAGAAAATCGCAAGTGATCTTGGAATTGGAGGCTCACCAACTTTTGTAATCAACGGAGTTCAGGTTGATGTTGGAAGAACACCTTCTGCAATACAGGGCGCAATATGCGATGCATTCAATACTGCTCCATCAGAATGTAGCCAGACTTTATCTAGTGACGCGGCGACGGCCGGATTTGGCGCGGGCGCTGGCGCAAGTACTGGCGCGACTTGCTAATTTTTTATTTTAGAATGTAATTTTTAAAGATGGTTGCTTACTTTAGTCTTGTTCCCGTTCTTTGTCTTGTGCTTTATTTTTAGAGGTTTAACATAAATAGAATTTATTTATGACTTTTAAGTAGTTACAAATCGGAAGATTTAAATATTAGCTAATCCTAGATAAATTATGGAAAAAATAAAAACTATTGCTGAATTGCGGGCTTTTCTTGGGGGCAAGGCTTCGGGGGAAAGAGTGAACTTTGGTGGCTTTTATTTAGATAGTGGTGTGCTAAAATCTCTTAAAGATATTTCTATTGTTGATAGTTGGAATAGACTGGTATTTGCATATTGCAATCTCGAGAATGGTCTTCCAAATTCGCAGGCAATATATCAGGGCGAGGGTTTTGATTCTTCTTCAGAGACGCGGGCTATTGACTATAGATTTCCTACAATAATTGAATCTGGTCAAAGACTTAATGATGGTGCTATTACAAGATTTGATCATTCCGCTTCAAAATCTTTTCTTGGCAGAAAGATTTTATCTCTTCCTTTTGGAGAAGGAGATGTAAGTGTATATGGCTATACTAAGGTAGTTGAGCCGGGTTTTTTTAATAGGGCCGGAACTGTTGAAAGGAAAGTTGAACTTTATGATCTTTTTGGTAAAAAATTAGGTGAACAGACCAAGACAAGTAAGATAAAAGATTCGTAATTCTAATTTTATTACTTTTTTAAAACCAAAATGATGCATATCCGACAACTGAATCTTTATCGCCTGTTACGTCGCCGGAATTTTTGTATTCGATTAAATGAGGCTGCCAGTTATTTATTCTGCAGAGATGCATCATTATCATTAAATCATGTTTGCCACAGGCGTCAATGTCCTCGATTTTTTCTAACTCAAGTTTTTCAATTATCTCAATTGTTTTTTTGTCGATGTTTATTGCTTTCTCATATGGAAAAAAATGACTTAAGTCTGTTGAGAAAATAAAAATCTTTTTTTCGTTTGCATATTTTTCAGAGATTTCTTTTGCCTCTTCTTGAGTTATGTCGCCGACAACGAGGGGAAGTATTTCGTTAAATCCTAATTTTTGCAGAAAGGGAAACTGATTCTCTACAGAATGTTCGTGCTCGAGTTTCATGTAATCACTTTCTGGAATATCGGTTAAATCTATCGGAGTGTCGATTTTTTTTATTACCATAAGTCCGTCGAAACCGATGTAGTGAGAAGGGCCGAAGACGATTGCTTTTTTTATTTGAGAATTTTTCAATAGTGAATAGGCTTTTCCTGCGATTTCTCCAGAATATTCATATCCTGCGTGGGGAACAATTATTCCATGAATATCTTTGTCTTGAATTTCAACTTTTTGGCTGAGAAACTTCGTTAAGATATTACTAAGTTCACTTGCTTTTTGAGGGTACCACTCTGGCATGAATAGATTTATGAACTATAGTTTATATTTTTTTGCATGAGATGCAAATGTCTTTCGATGATTTTTGGAGCAATTTTTGTTTTTCTTATGTGGTATGTTCTCGTTTTCAAATATTTCTTTGGAGATGTTCTTTTTAATCAGTTTTTTTATAATTTGAGAAGTGATGGCATGACGACAATAATGAAAGTAATCTCGACTATTTCCGATACGGTTGTTATGCTGATTATTTGTGCGTTTGTAGTTTTATTTTTTATTTTGCATATTTCTTTTACGCGAGGATTTAATTTTAGTCAGAAAAAAGAAAAACTGATTTTAGTTTTTGCCGGTTTAATGCTGGGCGGAGTTTTATTGCAATTTTTGTTTAAGCTTTTAGTTCATCGTTTGAGGCCGGATAATATTATTGTCAGCGAAAGCAGTTTTAGTTTTCCCTCGGGACACGCTTTAATGTCAATAATTTTAATTGCCTTCTTGATTTTTTTGCTGAAAGATAAAATAAAGAACAAGCTGGCGAAAGTTTTGTTTGTTGCTTTCTGTGTCGTATTTGTTTTCCTTGTTAGCTTGAGCAGAATTTATTTAGGAGCCCACTGGTTTTCTGATGTTCTCGGCGGGTGGGCTTTGGGATTATGTTGGTTTTGTTTGTTGTTCAAAGTGTTATATTTATATAAACAAAAAAATTAATTATTCCATGGAAAAAGAGTGTGAGCTTTACGTCAAAGATAAAGGTAGGAAAGTTAGATGTTCGGCTTGTGTGCATAGGTGTTTTATACAAAATAAAAAAGCTGGGATTTGTGGAATAAGAATAAATCTTGGCGGAAAACTTTTTCTTATGAACTATGGAAAAATAGCGTCGATGAACGTCGATCCAATTGAGAAAAAACCACTATATCATTTTTTGCTGGGAACAAAATCTTTTTCCATTGGAACGAGCGGTTGTAATTTTAGATGTGGATTTTGCCAGAATTTTGAGATATCACAATTAAAAGGGATCATTGGTGATGAATATAAAATAGAAAATATTTTTGAGCTGGCTATAAAAAATAAATGCAAAAGTATTTCATATACTTACAATGAGCCGACGATTTTTATTGAGTTTGTTCATGACATGGCGAAATTTTCTAAGATGAGAGGACTGAAAAATGTTTTAGTTACGAACGGTTACGAGACGAAAGAATGTATAGATTTTATTTCTCCTTATGTTGATGCAATGAACATTGATTTGAAATCTTTTTCTGAAGAATTTTACAGTAAAAATTGCGGAGCAAAATTAAAACCGATTTTAGAGACGATAAAATATGCCTACCAGAAAAAAATTTGGATTGAAATTACGACACTAGTTGTTCCGGGAGAAAACGACTCGGAAAAAGAAATGGAAGAAATAGCAAAATTTATTGCTTCAATTGATAAAAATATTCCTTGGCATATCTCTAGATTTTTTCCTATGCATAAGATGAGCGAGAAAAATGCGACAGATATCTCTTTTCTGAAAAAAACTTTTGATATCGGAAGAAAATATCTGAATTATGTTTATGTTGGGAATATTGATGTGGAAAATCCGACGGTTTGTCCGAAATGCGGAATTAAAATTATAGAACGATATGGATATAGCACTAAATCTAATTTAAGATTAAATGTTTGTTTTAATTGCGGAGAAAAAATCGCGGGAGTTTGGGAATGAAACTAACTGACCTCGCGCGCAAAACAATCGAGTCATATTTTTGTGGAAAAAACT
>Ga0247841_10008503_pt1 | contig 14755 bp, 12 predicted proteins | sample LaCruzMarch2015__2_FD_192410 | JGI IMG/M metagenome (GOLD analysis project Ga0247841, IMG submission 192410) | Freshwater microbial communities from meromictic Lake La Cruz, Castile-La Mancha, Spain - LaCruzMarch2015_18m | ecosystem: Environmental > Aquatic > Freshwater > Lake | place: Spain...
GCCGCAACCCTTCTGCTTTGAGGATTGCCGAGCGCTTCTCCCCATCAGCTCGCAGGATTGCCGCCCGCCGTGCCCGCTCTGCAGCAGTCTGTTCGGTCATCGCATTTTTCACTGCTGCGACCGGATCAACTTCCTTGATCTCTACCCGCTCGACCTTCACACCCCACTGGTCAGTCTCACGGTCCAGGATGTCCCTGAGTTTCGTGTTGATGACATCACGGTTGTACAGGACCTCATCGAGTTCCATGTCACCAATAATGCCTCGCAGGCTCGTCTGGGCAAGTGCAATCGTTGCCATCTTATAATTGGATACTTCGAAAAATGCTTTCTCCGGGTCGATCACCCGTACGTAGATAATCGCGTCCACATTCGTCGGTGAGTTGTCCTTCGTGATCACTTCCTGTGACGGGACTTCGATCACAAGTGTACGCAGGTCGAGCTTCGTTACACCAGTGAGAAACGGCACTACCCACCGGAAGCCAGGGTTCATCCTGCCGATATATTTTCCAAGCCGGATCTGTAAACCCTGTTCGTACGGCTGGATAATAATTACGCCTTTTGCAAAGATGACGACAATAACCAGGATAAGAAATATGGTAATGAGCGTTTCGATAAAAGCCATGTTATGCAACCTCTTCTACAACGATATGCACACCTTCAGAGTTCACAACCCTGACCCGTGTTCCTTCTGGGATAATTGAACCGGTTGAATGGGCGCTCCATTCTGTAGTGCCAATGACGACTTTTCCGCTGATGGTTGATGCATCAACCGTTTTGATCACGCGCCCCTCCATACCGATAAGCGTATCACGGCTGATCGTGGTCGGGCTTTCATTGGGCGTGATCTTGCTGTACATCCAGACGGTCAGGACTGCGGCGCAGAGTGCTGCTGTAACACCTATAACCACTCCCCCCCCGGAGGCGAAGATGTCTATCCCCAACAGGAGCAGTATGCCCAGAATGATCAGCACCGTTGCAGGCACTGCCACAAAAAAACCCGGGCTGTGCATCTCAACAAGAAAGAGTGCGGCTCCAACAACAATGAGCAGCCATCCAAGAGTGAGCCCTTCAAGGAGTACCATGAGTATTGATGGGATTTGGCGGATAAAAATTCTCTGGGAAATCCGGCAGTTTTTCGTTCACCGAATGACGAAATAAGCAGATATTGATCGATTGGATTACTGGCTGATTTGAACAGCGACGCGTGGGGCGATGTTCGTATACCCGCCGCAAAAATCCGTGGAAACCGCATGTGCAATTCGTGTAATTTTCGATCAGGAACTAAAAAAACCCTGAGGGCCCATGCCGGCTCAGGCAAGCCATAATGAAAGTCAGCTTGCCAACTTTCATGCTAGCCGCCGATGAGCCGACAACAGTTCAGCCATACGGGCATGAAAATGGCGAAAGCCGTTTTCATAGGAAAGACGATTGAAATATCGCTCTTGTCACATCCGTAAGAGCGCGATCTTCGATCCAATAGGTACACCTACCTCATCGGCAACCGGCTGGCATTTTGTTGCCATCAGGTATGCAACCGGCGGCAGGTTCTTTATTTCAGAAAGGGATTCAAAATTCGCCATCCCCTTCGCGACAATGAGAGTGCAGCGGTTGATCGCCTCTTTGAGATCGACAGGAATATCCTCAAAACAAATCCCGATCTCACCGTTATCTCCGTTTGTCGTGAGCAGGTCTGCAATACGGTCAAGCCCGAATGTTTTTGCATCCTCCAGCGTCGCGTCATTCAGTATAGGAGTTCCCTTTACCGCAAGTGTCACATGTGAGCCCTGCAATTTTAAGTACTGGAGGAGGAGCCGGTCAAAAACGATCTCCCCGCAGTTATCACTGAGATATACCACACGGGAACACAACGGGGCGATTCGTTCCGTGTCGTCAATGGTAAGCCCTGTCTCAAACTCGTTTGAAAAAAAATTTAAAAAATTATCCGATACTGTGTGCCCTTTCACGCCATAATCAAAGGTATTGGCAATAACTGCGCCAAGCACATAATCGCGGAAGGTTACAAGACGTTTACGTACCTTCCTGCACACTTCTGTCGATTCTGCATTTCCGCTCTTTTTAAGTTCAACAAAAGGGTCTGGATTGCCCAGCACATCGTATGCATTGCGGTGAATCCGACTTGCGATCTGCGGGTGGCTGAGCGGGGCGTCACGAAGGGTGTCAAGGAGGGTGCTGCAGGAAGAGAGAGTCTTCGCTGTTCGATCACTGTCGGCATGCACAAGCGTGCATTCCAGTCGTACCCGGGAGATCAGGCATTCGATGCACATATCGGTGATCTTCACGGGAAACCTCCAAAAAAAACAATGTTATGATGGGGCCACTGAGATTTGAACTCAGGTCAGAAGACCCCCAGTCTCCTAGGATGGCCAGGCTACCCTATGGCCCCGCTCTCGTACTATTCGCGTATATTCCATATCTATCTTCTTGTAAAAAAAGTGGGTATTTGAGGAGAGCAGGATCGATAAACGCAAATTGGCGTGCACTTCCCGATCGGCAAACCCATAAACCCGATTCTTTCCGGTTGCACAGCGCAAAAAGCAGAATTTTATAAAAGTCAGAACAAAAATCGATCCATGTTGATAACCTAAAAGCGACCTGATGAGGGGAAATCAGAGTCAAATCTCCTAAAAAAAAGATAATTTCCTCACAATTGTTCGTTGAGGGCAGAGTTCAAAAAGATATGTATATATCCGTCCATCAGGTATCATGAATTACACGGGTAGTGCAACACGGGAGCCGTGGCTATGTTGAAGGAAAAGATTGCGACCCTTATTGAAAAAATACAAGCCATCGATGGGGTTGCAGCATGTGCCCTTGTGTCACGTGACGGTATAACTGCGGGAAAATTTTTTGACCGCGACCTGAACGAACCTTGGTTTGGAGCGCTTGCGGCAACCATTCTTGCATCAGCAGAATCTGCCGGGAACCTCCTCCGGATAAAATCCCTGGAATCGGTAACGATACGGGCACCTGACAGTTCCATAGTCGTTATGGGGGCAGGAGAAAATTTCTTCGTGGCTGCAATTATCAAAAGCAACGCAGATCACGAAAAAGTCCACCATCAAATGCTTGCGATTGCAAAGAAGATCGGTCAAGGGTTGTGATGTATACTATTCTCGTTGTTGACGACAGCCCGTTTGTTGTTGACGTCTTCGTCACCATGCTCGAACGTGGGGGATATCGTACGGTGGCAGCCTATGGCGGGGATGAATGCCTGGAGATTTTAAAGACCGTGGTTCCGGATCTCATTCTTTTAGACATCATGATGGAACCGATGAACGGATGGGAGACGCTTGAGCATATCAAGGAGAACCCTGATACAAAGGATATCCCGGTACTCATGCTCACGGCAAAACAACTTACACCCTCTGAAGCGCAGGAATATGGCATCTACATAGAAGATTATGTCCTCAAGCCCATCACCCATCGTGAATTGTACGATGCCATCGAGCATGTGCTGAACCGCAGGCACACACTCAAACAGGATGTTGAAGCAGCGCAAAAAGCCGGGTTCGACAGGGAGATCATCAACGAGTACGCACGACTTTCAAAAAGTATCGATGTCAACAAGCGGCTCATAAAGATCCTCAAAAGCACGTATAATTTCAATGATTCAAAAGTCAGCATGAGTGACGAGATCTCCCGTGCAATAAAAAGTATGGAGACGAACATCCGGTTCCAGGAGACTCGTCTCCAGCAGATTAAATGTGGTTTTTCAGGAGGTATACCCACAAATTCCTCCACGTGATACGATTTCCCATAACCCACAAATAGTATGTCAGCTTATATAAAGCGCACATTAAAAAACTCATCAATTATCCCGAATAATGAATTTTGTTGTTGAAACTATTACCCGATATAAGGCAGGCTATCATGAATGATACAATCATGATTGTGGATGACAGTTCCTTTATCGTGGAGGGGCTTGTTGCAATCCTCAAAAGAAAAGGATACAAACCCCTCCCAGCCCATGGCGGAGATGAATGCCTGGAGATCTTAAAGACCGCAAAGCCGGATCTTATCCTCCTTGACATCATGATGGAACCGATGGATGGGTGGGAGACCCTGGACCGTCTCAAGAGCAATCCCTCCACAAAGGGCATACCGGTTCTCATGTTCTCGGCAAAGAAGATCTCTCCCTCTGAAGCGCAGGAACATAGCATTAACATCGATGACTTCGTCTCAAAACCTGTAAACCCTGCCCAGCTGATTGAATCTATACAGCGGATCTTTAACCGCAGGAATGACGTAAAAATTGAAGCACTGGTCGCGCATGATGCCGGTCTGGATAAAACGTTAATTGACGAGTATACTGCGCTGCGTACAAGTATCGAAGTCGATAAAAACCTGTTCGCGGTTCTGAAAAACTCCGCCGGCGTGAATACCCCCGGGCATGTGGTTCCTGATGACGATATTGCAGCCATAGGCAAACTTGAAGAGAAGATAAAAACCGATGAACTTAGGTTAAAAGAGATCAACAAAAAGTTCACAAAAACCGTATAATGGAATGCAGCGTATCGAAACCCCCCGACTGCGTGAACAATATTTATATAGTTTTTCTGCATTGTTATAATGCTGTACATCCTACATCTGGGTTCGTAGCTCAGTTCGGTAGAGCGCCTGGCTTTTAACCAGGTGGTCGGGGGTTCAAATCCCTCCGGGCCCGTTGCCACGATCCAATCGTGGATTTTTTGCAGTGATGCATCTGAGAGGAAATCTGTTCATCTTTAAGGGGGTTTTTCATTGAGCACCAAGTTGAATGTGTTGGAGCACGTAATGGTGCCAGATCATAAAATCATGAGTGAGGAGGAAGTTTCTGCGCTGCTCTCCCGCTACCACATAACCACAGAACAATTACCTAAAATTTACCATGACGATCCTGCAGTGAAAGCAATCGACGCGAAAGTCGATGATGTGATAAGAACCATCCGGACGAGTCACACTGCGGGAATAGCAGAGGCGTACCGTCTCGTGATCAGGAGACCTAAAAAATAAAGACGGGGTTGGTCTATCTGATTGACAGAAGTATTTTATCAAGGGCATATTTTTCACGGGAGCATGTTGCGCGCCACCAGCTTGACTCCTTTAACATTTTCTTAAAATATAATCTCCAGAAAGTGGTAAACGAACAGAAGATCATTGAGACCGACATCGAGAACCGGGGCAAGAACACCGAGGCAGTCTGGGTGGAACTGGGCGAGATAACGGTGAAAAAGCCGCTCGTCCGTGAAGCAGACGGATCGCAGAGTGAACTGTATCCCTGCGAAGCGCGCCTGCGTAACCTTACCTATGCAGCGCCGATCCAGCTCGGTCTCAGGCTTGTGCGCGGAGAGGACCGGCAGGAACCGATTGTCACGACGATTGGACAGCTGCCCATCATGGTCGGGTCTACCTCCTGCAACCTCTATGGTATGAACGACGATGAACGTGTCGTGCATGGTGAAGACGCGTTTGATCCGGGCGCATATTTTATCGTCAACGGGACTGAGCGCGTGCTTATGACGCTTGAAGATCTTGCGTCCAACAAGATCATGACCGAGTTCACCGAACGGTACAACGAGCGCATCTACGTCGCAAAAGTGTTCTCCCAGTTCCGGGGGTACCGTGCGCTTGTAGTTGTTGAGCGCAATAAAAAGAATCTTCTCGAAGTTTCATTCCCGTCCGTTGCCGGGCACTTAAAATTCGTCGACCTCATGCGTGCACTGGGCATGACAAATGATCAGGAAGTTGTCAATGCGGTCTCGATCGATGAAGATATCCTCACGTTCATGATGCAGAACCTCGAAGAGAGCGAATGTGACTCGGTCGAGGGCGGTGTCATGTATGTTGGCAAAAAACTGGCACCCAACCAGACAAAGGACTACCAGAAGAAGCGTGCGGAATTTGTGCTGGACAACTACCTGTTGCCGCACTTGAACTATGCGCTCCCGGCAACCCTTAAGGAAGGCGACGAGGGATATGCCGAGGCTGTCGCATCAGTACGACTTGCAAAAGCCCATTTCCTAGGTCGCATGGCAGAAGCCTGTTTTGATCTCGTCTTAAAAAAGCGAAAGATCGATGACAAGGACCATTACTCGAACAAACGGCTGAAGCTTGCCGGTGACTTAATGGAGGATCTCTTCCGAATCTCACTCAACCGGCTTACCCGTGATATCAAGTACCAGCTGGAGCGGGCAAGTATGCGGCACCGTGACCTGTCTATTGCGACGGCAGTGCGCGCTGACGTGCTCACAGAACGCCTCCTCCACCCGCTTGCGACCGGTAACTGGGTAGGGGGACGAACCGGTGTTTCGCAGCTCCTTGACCGTGTCGACCACATGGCGGTACTCTCCCACCTGCGCCGTGTCATCTCGCCGCTCTCGCGCTCACAGCCTCACTTTGAGGCGCGTGACCTGCACCCGACCCAGTGGGGTCGGATCTGCCCAAGTGAAACACCTGAAGGTCCGAATTGCGGGCTTGTCAAGAATTTTGCGCAGATGGTCGAGATCAGTAAAGGAGTCAAGGATGAGGAAGAGATCCTGCGTATCCTGCATAATCTCAAAGTCGAGCCTATCAGGGGGGAAGTCCGATGAAAAAATCGCGCGTGTTCGTTGATGGGGCACTTATCGGACTCGTGGATGACCCGAAAACTCTCGTGGAAAACATACGGGCAATGCGCCGGCAGGGAGCCATCGGATCAGAAGTGAATGTCTCGTACAAAGAATACAATGGCGACGTTGTGCTCCTCACCGATCGGGGTCGCGCCCGCCGCCCGCTCATCGTGTTAAAAGCCGGTCATCCGCTCATCACCGATGAAGACTTAAAAAAACTAGAGAAGAAAGAGATCGATTTCTCGCATTTTGTCAAACGCGGGATGATTGAGTTTGTTGATGCCGAAGAGGAAGAAGATCTCTTCATCGCGATGAACCCGGCAGATGTTACTCCCGAACACACCCACATGGAGATTGACCCCTCACTGATCCTCGGTATTGGTGCAGCGCATGTGCCGTTCCCGGAGCATAACGCGAGCCCGCGTGTCACGATGGGAGCCGGGATGGTCAAACAGGCGCTCGGGTTCGGTGCGGCAAACATGAAGCTCCGCCCCGATACCCGTGGGCACCAGCTCCACTATGTGCAGAAACCACTCACCCACACCCAGACATCAGAACTTATCGGTTCGGATGACCGTCCGGCAGGTCAGAACTTTGTGGTGGCAATTCTCTCCTACGAAGGATATAATATTGAAGATGCACTTATTTTCAACAAGGCGTCCATTGAGCGGGGTCTCGGGCGTTCACATTTTTACAGAACATATGAAGGCGAAGAGCGACGGTATCCGGGTGGTCAGATCGACCGGATCGGGGTTCCCGACGAGGATGTCAGCGGAGCACACGGTGCAGATTCATACAAGAACCTTGATGAGGATGGGGTAATCAACCCCGAGACCACCGTTGCTGAAAAAGATGTACTGATCGGCAAGACCTCACCCCCTAGGTTCCTTGAGGAGCCGTCCGGAGAACTTATCGCTGTCGAAAAGCGCCGTGACACATCAGTTACGATGCGCAGCAACGAGCACGGCATTGTTGACACGGTCATCATCACCGAGGGAGAGAACAGTTCCCGCCTTGTAAAGGTGCGGACCAGGGACCTCAGGGTACCGGAAGTGGGTGACAAGTTCGCATCCCGGCACGGGCAGAAAGGGGTCATCGGGCTCATCACCCACCAGGAGAATATGCCCTTTACCGAAAGTGGACTTTCACCCGATCTCGTCATCAACCCTCATGCAATACCGAGCCGTATGACCATCGGGCACATGCTCGAGATGATCGGCGGTAAAGTTGGAGCGCTTGAAGGGCGCCGGATCAACGGTACTGCATTCGGAGGCGAGAGCGAGGCTGACATTCGGGTATCACTTAAAAAGCTCGGATTCTCGCATACCGGGCGCGAAGTGATGTATGATGGCATCACCGGCAAAGTGTTCAAAGCCGATGTCTATATTGGTGTTATCTACTACCAGAAACTTTACCACATGGTATCATCGAAGATGCACGCCCGCTCCCGCGGACCCGTGCAGGTGCTCACCCGCCAGCCAACCGAAGGCAGGGCTCGTGAAGGAGGGCTCCGGTTTGGGGAGATGGAGCGGGATGTCATGATCGGGCACGGCGCCGCAATGGCATTAAAAGAACGCCTGCTCGATGAATCTGACAAGGTTACGGAGTACGTCTGCGCGCACTGCGGCATGATCGCAATGCTCGACCGCAAGCGCAACATGACCCGCTGCCTTGCCTGCAGTAACGAGATCGATATCTATCCGGTCGAGATGAGCTACGCATTCAAGCTCCTGCTTGATGAGATGAAGAGCATGGGAATAGCACCCCGCCTTAAACTAGAGGACGTCGTATAGGAGGTGCGTCATGGCAAGCCCAAAACGAATCGGAAAAATTGAATTTGGATTGTTATCCCCCAAAGAGATCCGCGAAATGAGCGTGCGGAAGATCATCTGGGCGGACACATATGATGATGATGGGTTCCCGTACCCGCAGGGACTGATGGATCTCAATCTCGGTGTCATTGACCCGGGACTGCGGTGCAAGACCTGCGACCAGAAAGCCAGCGACTGCCCGGGACATTTCGGGCACATTGAACTTGCAAAACCTGTTATCCACGTCGGTTACACGCGCATGATTAGAAAACTCCTGCGTGTCACCTGCCGGAACTGCGGGCGCGTGCTCCTGTCTCCTGATGAAGTGGAAAAGGTTGTCGGGACTGAAGATGATTCAACCGGTGACCAGATCTCGGAAAAAGATGTGAAAAAGGAGCGTATCTGCCCGCACTGCGGGGATCAGCAGCTCAAGATTAACTTCGAGAAACCGACAACATTTTCTGAAGTGATGGTTGAAGAAGGCAAAAAGGTCGAGCACAAGCTCACTCCTGCGGACATCCGTGCGCGGCTCGAGAAGATCCCGGACGAGGACCTTGTCCCGCTAGGTATCAACCCGAAGGTTGCCCGACCGGAATGGACTATCATCACGGTATTACCGGTACCCCCGGTCACCATGCGCCCATCGATCATTCTCGAGAATGGTCAGCGGTCGGAAGATGACCTTACCCATAAACTTGTGGATATCATCCGTATCAACCAGCGGTTCAAGGAGAACCAGGATGCCGGTGCCCCCCAGTTGATCATCGAAGATCTCTGGGAACTCCTGCAGTATCACGTGACCACGTATCTTGACAACGAAGTTGCCGGATGTCCACCCGCGCGTCACCGCAGCGGGAGACCCTTAAAGACGCTGTCCCAGCGTCTCAAGGGTAAGGACGGGCGGTTCCGTGGCTCACTCTCCGGCAAGCGCGTCAACTTTTCATCCCGTACCGTTATATCCCCCGACCCAAACCTGTCTGTTGCAGAAGTTGGTATCCCCCGTGCAGTGGCAAACGAGATGACCATTCCCGTCCGGGTTACTTCCTACAATATCGAGGAGCTCAAGCAGATCGCACGAAATGGTCCGATCCGCCCGGATGTCAATGCTCCCTGCGGAGCAAACTACGTGATCCGGCAGGACAACCGCCGGCTCCGGCTTGCCGAAGGCAATCTCGATACCGTTGCCGACATGATCGAACCCGGCTGGACTGTCGAGCGGCATTTGAGGGATAGGGATATTGTACTCTTCAACCGGCAACCCTCACTGCACCGGATGAGCATCATGGCACACCGTGTCAAAGTGATGGAAGGCAGAACATTCCGGCTTAACCCGGCAGTCTGCCCGCCATACAATGCCGATTTCGACGGCGATGAAATGAACCTCCACGTTCCGCAGACCGAAGAGGCGCGGGCAGAGGCGTTTATCCTCTGTTCCGTGCAGGAGAACATCCTCTCCCCACGGTTCGGCGGTCCGATCATCGGTGGTATTCATGACCACGTCTCCGGTATCTTCATGATGACACACGGGATCCGGTGGTTCAACAAGGAAGACACCCTGTACCTGTTAAAGCCCACACACCTCGAGCACATGCCTCCTGCAGGTAAGATCGAAGACGGCGTCGAATACTGGAGCAACAAACAGGTCTTTTCCGCCATCCTTCCCTCAGAACTGAACATGGTCTTTAAAGCGAGTTCCTGCGAGAACTGCGATGTGTGTAAAAAAGAGATCTGCGATCGGGATGCCTATGTGCGAATCATCAACGGCAATCTTGAGATCGGCACGATTGATAAGAAAGCGATCGGTGCATTCGATGGTCAGATTGTGAACCGGATCATAAGGCAGTACGGGATGCGGAGAGCGACAGAGTTCATCGACGAGATGACCAAGCTCTCCATCCGGGGCATCATGTTTGACGGGTTCTCGTTCGGTATCGACGATGAAGACCTCTCGAAGACTGAGTATGGGCAGATCGATGACGTCCTTAAAAATGCAGCACTCGATGTCACGCGGCGCATCAGGATCTACGAGGACGGGCAACTCGAACCTATGCCCGGACGGACTGTCGAAGAGACTCTTGAGATGCAGATCATGCAGGTGCTCGGAAAATCCCGTGACCTGACCGGTCAGATTGCAGGACGACACCTTGGTCTTGGCAACAGCGCTGTAGTGATGGCAGTATCAGGGGCAAGAGGTTCGATGCTGAACCTTACGCAGATGGCGGGATGTATCGGACAGCAGTCTGTTCGTGGTGAGCGTATTGTCCGTGGGTATGACGACCGTACGCTCCCGCACTTTAAGAAAGGTGACCGGGGCGCAGATGCCCACGGGTTTATTGCGCACAGCTATAAAGGGGGCTTGAACGCGACCGAGTTCTTCTTCCATGCAATTGGTGGTCGTGAAGGGCTTGTGGATACGGCAGTCCGTACCTCGCAGAGTGGCTACCTCCAGCGACGGTTGATCAACGCGCTGCAGGATCTCAAAGTGGCATACGATGGCACTGTCCGTACTACCGGTGGGCGGATCATCCAGTTCCAGTACGGTGAAGACAGCACGGATCCGACGAAGAGCGCGTTCGGGGATCCGGTGGATGTCAAAGGGATCGTTGAGGGTGTCTTAAAGGAGGAGTGCTGATTATGGTCGCTGACAAATACGAAAAAAAGATAGAGGCAGCCACACTTCCCCCGAAGACCAAAGAACAATTACGGAAGTACATTGGAGAGAAACCGATAACAGACTCCCAGTTCAAAGAGATCCTCGACCGGGTCAACAAGGAGTACCAGTCGACACGAATCGAGGCATGCGAGGCTGTCGGTGTCATTGCAGCGCAGTCCATCGGGGAGCCCGGTACGCAGATGACGATGCGAACATTCCACTATGCGGGTGTCGCTGAAATCAACGTGACACTGGGTCTGCCCCGGCTCATCGAGATCATGGATGCCCGAAAAGAGCCCAGCACCCCCACGATGACCGTGTATCTCGAACCAGATTATGGCGTTGACCGTGACAAGGCTCGGGAAGTCAGCTGGCAGATAGAAGCGGCGCCGCTCCACGAGTTTGGGGACATCACTACAGATATGGAGAACATGCATGTGATCGTCCACCTTAACACGAAAGTCTGTGACAAGAGAAAGATCGCCGCATTGGAGATCATGGAAGTTGCACCTGCAAAGATTCGCGACCGCCGGCACTACCGTGATTTCGAACACGATATCAATGAAGATAATTCAACTATCATCTTCACACCTAAAGACCGGGAGAGCTACCAAAACCTCTTCCAGCTTGCCGAGCATGTCAGGAACGTGATCGTGCAGGGCATCGATGATATCATGCGTGTCGTCGTGAGAAAGGAGGCAGGGGAGTATATACTTTATACTGAAGGATCCAATCTAAAAGACGTATTTGATATCGCTGGTGTGGATACCACACGGACCCGCACCAACAATATCAGTGAGATTGCACAGGTTCTCGGTGTTGAAGCTGCGAGGAATGCGATCATCCACGAGGCACAGTCGACATTAAACGAACAGGGTATCCTTGTTGATGTCCGCCATATCATGATCGTCGCTGACATGATGTGCATGGAGGGCGAAGTCAAACAGATCGGCAGGCACGGAATCGCCGGTGAGAAAGAGAGTGTGCTTTCGCGTGCCGCGTTCGAAGTGACGGTTAATCACCTGCTCGATGCCGCTGTTGCAAACGAGACCGATGAACTGAGTGGTGTCACCGAGAATGTAATTGTCGGTCAGCCCATCCAGCTCGGTACGGGTGACGTGAAACTCATCGCAGTAAAACAACTCAACAACTAAACGAGTGAGAAATTAAAAACCTGAAAACCAGGAGAATTGTAAATGGATTTTAATGCTTCATTGAGAAGAGCGATAAAGACCGGAAATGTAATTCTTGGTCAGAACAACACGGAAAAATGCATAAAAGAGGGCAAGGCGCAGATGGTTGTCATCGCGGCAAACTGCCCGGAGAACTTTAAAGACCAGCTTAAAGGCTACGAGAACCTTTTTACCCACACATTTGAAGGTTCGAGCATGGCGCTCGGCAAGGCGTGCGGCAAACCCTTCATGGTGAGCACACTTGCTATTGTAACGGCTGGCGAGTCTGATATTCTTTCCCTGAAGAGGGCGGCATGAAATGGTTGAAGTCAGACTGACTGAAGACTGCATGCGCCTGATCTCCCAGTTCGAGAGCCTGACTGGCGCAGGGAGCCGTGACTGCGTTCTCGATGAACGCAACAGTCGCCTCATCTTTGTCATCAACCCCGGGGACATGGGGCTTGCGATCGGTAAGAAGGGTGTATCTATCAAGAAAGCTTCGGAAGTGATGGGCAAGAAGATCGAGGTTGTGGAATACAACAGCAACCCGACGCAGTTCATTAAAAACTGTTTCCTTCCGGCACAGGTTACATCTATCGTATTTGAAGGTGAACCCGGTGCCCAGTCTGTCCAGGTTGAAGTGAGGGACGAAGACCGGGGTATCGCAATCGGCAAGGACGGGAAAAATATCTTCAAGGCAAAGAAACTGGCGCAGAGGCATCACGAAATTGTTGACGTGCAGATCCTGCAAAAGCCGATTGAAGATGATGAACCTGCCACAGCCGAATAATTTTCATGCCCGTATGTTTGAACTGTATTCTGTTCATCGGCTGTCAGCATGAAAACAGACATGATGCTCGCCAGCCACAAGCATGCAAGATGAATATTCCAGACGGATTTTCATAAGAAGTCGGCAAGCCGACTTTTATCAAGATTTGCCTGAATCGGCATCGGTCATCAGGATATTTTTAGATCTCCGCATCGCGATCTCGTAAATAATCCGACTTTTATCGACGGTTGTATTGGATTGTGGGCGGGACTTTGCAAGGTCATTGGACACAATCAATTTATAAATGCTCTCAACTAAAATTTAGTGATTGTAAAAGGTTGATTTCATGGTATCGTTAGATCTAAAAAACCGTCGTAATTATCTCATTATCGGGCTTGTTGCCATTTTTTTTGTTTTTGCCCTCTGGCTCCGCATCCTCCCCATGCTGAATATGGGCAATACCGATATTCTCCTTATGGTGGGCAGTGATGACCCGCTCTACAACCTGCGACAGGTCGAGCAGCTTCTCGCAAACCACCTCACCTACGCATGGTTCGAACCGATGACCCTGTTCCCCACCGGAACGTCCATCTATTGGGGTCCGCTGTTTCCCACCATCATCGCCATCTGCTGCATGATCTTCGGTGCTGCTACACGACCGGAGATAATCGGGATAGGTCTATTAGTGCCGCCGGTCATGGGCGCCCTTTGCGTTCCGGTCATGTATTTTATCGGGAAAGTCTGCGGTGACTGGAAGACCGGGCTGTGTGCATCGGGTTTTACCGCAATCGTCACCGGACAGTTCTTTTACCGTTCCTTCTATGGATACATGGATCACCATATCGCGGAAGTGCTTTTTGCCACCCTCTTCTGCCTCTTGTATATGTATGTCCTGTTCCTCGATAGTAAAACAAAGATCGATCTAAATAATTTTGAAAGCTACAAAAAGCTACTGCTCTTATCAGCCCTTGCCGGTATCGCGTACCTGCTGGGGCTCTTCACGATGCCAACGATGATCCTCTTTGCTATGATTGCAGGCATCTTTACGGTTATCCAGTTCATAATTGATGTCTACAAGGGCAGGTCCAGCGAATACCTCCTCATTGCAAATACAGTCATCTTTGCCATCGCAATTGTCGGGCTCCTTCTTTTCGGGTTGAAGGATCCGGGCATCGGGCTTTCTATCTATTCAATCGGGCACGTTTACGCGTATTTAGGCATTATCGGCGGGACGATCGTGCTCTATCTTCTCGCCCGGTACCTCAAAGGAAAGAAGAAATATTACTACCCGGCAATACTCGTCGGCTGTGCCGTCATGTTCGCTGCAATCCTCTTTGTCGCAAGCCCGCAGATTTTTAATCTGCTAATCGGATCTTTCTTTGCATTCTTCGGGCAGCAGGCAATAACAAACACCGTGCAGGAAGCCCGGGGCTGGTCGTTTGACAATGCATGGATGACCTTCAATTACGGGCTCATCCTCATGATCGGCGGGGCACTGGTGATCCTTTATAAAAACATAAAAGAGGAGCGCCCTTACGAGATCTTTGCACTGGTGTGGTCGGTGGTCATGGTGTACTCCACATGGCAGCACATCAGGTACGAATATTACCTTGCGATAAACGTCGCCCTGCTCTCGGCAATCTGTGTGAGTTTTGTCTTTGAGCGCGGATACAAAGACATCCTGTTACTGGCGACGGTAATTTCATCCGCTCCTGAACGAGCGGATTCTAAAGAAAAGGCAA
>Ga0247841_10008504_pt1 | contig 14755 bp, 12 predicted proteins | sample LaCruzMarch2015__2_FD_192410 | JGI IMG/M metagenome (GOLD analysis project Ga0247841, IMG submission 192410) | Freshwater microbial communities from meromictic Lake La Cruz, Castile-La Mancha, Spain - LaCruzMarch2015_18m | ecosystem: Environmental > Aquatic > Freshwater > Lake | place: Spain...
GGTCGCGGGCCTGCCGCTGGTCCTGAAGGGGCCGGCACCGGTCGCATTACCCAACTAAGTAACGAGCCAAGTACAAGCTAAACACAACAAAATCGTTGCGATCCCTAACCCCTAACCCCTAACCCCCGGACCCTAGACCACTCGCCCATGACCGATTCGCTCGCCTGGCTCGCCAACCCCTGTCCCGCCCCCTCGCACGCCGCCGCCACGGCGGCGCGGCTGCGCCAGGACCAACTCACCAAGCCGCGCGGCGCACTGGGCCGGCTGGAGTCCTTGGCGATCCACCTGGCGGCCCTCCAGGACAGCCCGAGTCCGCGGGTGGACCCGGTGCAGATCTGCCTCTTTGCCGGTGATCACGGGGTGGCGGCGGAGGCCGTCTCCGCCTACCCCCAGTCGGTCACGGTGGCGATGGTGCGCAATATCGCGGGCGGGGGGGCGGCCATCTCGGTCCTGGCACGGGCCCTGGGCGCGGGCCTGGAGGTGATCGACTGCGGCACCTTGGGGGATCTGCGCGAGGTACCCGGAGTGCGCTGCGAGGGCCTCGGCCCCGGCACCGCCAATCTGGCCCAGGGGCCGGCCATGACCAGGGGGCAAGTCGCCGGGGCGCTCGGGATCGGTCGGGCCGCCGCCGCCCGCGCCGCCGGGCAGGGCGTGCGTCTGCTGATCGGCGGGGAGATGGGGATCGGCAATACCACGGCCGCGGCGGCGCTCGCCTGTGCCCTGCTCGGGCTCCCGGCCACGGACCTGGTGGGTCCCGGGACCGGACTCGACGGGGCCGGCGTCCGGCACAAGGCGCAGGTGGTGGCCCGGGCATTGGCCCTGCACGCGCGAGGACAAAGTGATCCCCTGGTCCTCCTGGAGCGCCTCGGCGGCTTTGAGATCGCGGCCCTGGTGGGGTGTTACCTCGCGTGCGGCCAAGGGCGCATCGTGGTCCTCGTCGATGGCTTTATCGCCACCGCCGCGGCCCTGTGTGCCTGCCGGATCAATCCCGGACTGCGCGACTGGCTGCTGTTCTCCCACGGCTCGGCGGAACCGGGCCATCGCGGCCTGCTCGCCGCCCTGGACGCGGAGCCACTGCTCGACCTGGGGATGCGGTTGGGGGAGGGCACCGGCGCGGCCGTGGCCCTGCCCCTGGTGCGCCTCGCCTGCGAACTGCACAACACGATGGCGACCTTCGCGGAGGCGGGGGTTGCGGGCTGACTGTCAGTGAACCGAATAAAGATCTGGTCGCATTGACATTGCCCTGGGTGTTGTAATAGCGGGTGCCGCAGCCCTGGAGGCTCTCGACGCAGGACTGCTGGTCGGACTAGGGTCCTGATTGCTGAGCGTCGGTCCAAAGCGCGCCCTGGTCAAGCGGATTGCGCCGGACGGCGGCGGTTGCAGTCGCGCCCACCGGCGCCCCATCATGTCGGGTCGGCGTCTTGCCCCCCGGCGCGACCGCCCCGTCTGGGGTCTGCTCCTTGCGGTGCCCTCTGTGAATCCGGACACCGGGCGCCGTCGCGCGCTGCTGCCCGCGTGCCTCCCCCTTTCACCACACCCAGGACCCCCCATGCCGAAACAGAAGCCAACCCCAGTCGCCGATCTCGTCGTTGCCTGTGAGCGCCCCCCGGGCTGGGCCGAGCCGTTGCGCGTCCACTTCTGGGACCAGTCGCCCGATGGGGCGGTGAGCGCCTGGCCCGGCGTTGCTATGACCCCGGACCCGGAGCACCCGGGGTGGTGGTCGTACTGTTTCCCGGCGACCCGCTCGGTGCGCCTGCTGTTCACCGACGCCGCGGGCCGCCAGACCCCGGACCTGACGCGCGAGCGCACCGGCTGGCTGGACGCCGCCGGGCACTGGCACGACCAGCGGCCCGCGCCCGGCGCGGCGGCGCCCGCACCGCTCCCGCCGCCGCGCCCGCGCCCGCCGGTCCCCGAGCAGTTGGCACCGGTCGCGCAGCGCACCGACTTCCGTGCGGAGACCATCTATTTCCTCATCACCACCCGCTTCTATGACGGCGACCCGAGCAACAACTTCTTCTGCCGCGACCGTATCCGCTTCGACGGCAACGGCCAGGCGATCGACCCCCATTGGCGCGGCGACTTCAAGGGCCTGATGGAGCGCCTGGACTACATCCGGGACTTGGGTTTCACGGCCATCTGGATCACCCCGCCGGTGGAAAACCGCTCCGGGCTCGACTACCACGGCTATCACCCCTATGACTGGACGCGCATCGACCCGCGCCTGGAGTCCCCCGGCGCGACCTATCAGGATCTCATCGATGCCGCCCACGCCAAGGGGATCAAGATCATCCAGGACGTGGTGGTCAACCACTCCTGCCAGTATGGCATTCGCGGCCAGGTCCACATCGACCACCTGCCGATCAAATACTATTGCCCCCAGGGTTCGGCGCCGGGGAAGGTCGATCACGGCCCCTACCAGGGCAGCCTGGGCAATTACGCCTGGCCCAACCGCGACGACATCGACAACCCCCTGGCCCCCGACTGGTGGCGGGAGCGCCACGCCCGCGATCCGGAGGGTCGCGAACCACTGGTCGACCCCAAGACCGGGGAGATCGTCCCCAAACCCGGCTACAACCCGGGGCGCTTCTTCGGTGTCGATGCCAACCACCTGGACCCCAACTGGTACCACCAGGAGGGCTTCATCTGCGGCGGCGACTGGGAGAGCGCCTGGCCGCTCCAGCACAAGCACCTGGCCGGGGACTGCATCGATCTGGCCACCGATCGGCAGAATGTGAAGGACTATCTCATCGGCGCCATCGATCGCTATCTCGACATGGGCGTGGATGCACTGCGCATCGATACCGTCAAGCATGTGGAACGCGACAACCTGCTCGAATACGTCAACGCCTGGAAGGCGCACAAGCCGGGGCTCTTCGTCTTCGGCGAGAACCTGGTCAAGGGCTACGGCTGGGGGGACCTGGGCGGCGGGGACAATGGCCCGAGCCAGATCCGGCCCTGGTGGTATACGCGCCTGGGTCATGACCCGCGCGACCCGAATTCCGGTGGTGACTCGGGCTTCTCCGTACTCGACTTCGGGCTCTTCTCCACCTTCCGCGACACGGTGAGCAAGGGCACCTATGGCGGCACCGCCCAGATCCTCTCCATGGATTGGATCTACGGCGATGCGACGCGGCTGGTGACCTTCCTGCAGAACCACGACGTGGGGCCGGACAACGACTTCAAATACCGCTTCAAGGGCGAGCAATGGATGGCGGCGGCGGCCTATAATCTGATTTGGACGGCGCGCGGCATTCCCTGCCTCTATTATGGGGAGGAGATCGAGTTCATGAAGGGCGCCCCCCAGGACGTGGAGGGCGAACGGGATACCCTGGACCAGACCGGGCGCGCCTATTTCGGTGACCACCTGAGCGACGCGGCCATCGGCGCTACCCAGGCCCATCCGCTCTACCAGCACATCCGGCGCCTGAACCAGATCCGCCGCGCCGTGCCCGCCCTGCAGCAGGCCCCCATGACCCAGGTCGCGGAGTGGGGCAGTGGCATGAGCTTCGTGCGTGACCTCTCTGGCCAGGGTGACTATGCCGTCATTGGTCTTGCCATCGGCTCCGACCAGCAAATCAGCGTCGGCGGCGTGCGCGACGGCACCTACCGTGACGCCGTGACCGGCCGCGAGGTCCAGGTCAGCGGCGGGCACCTGAGCTTCAGCGTGTGTGCCAACTCCGCCGGCATCTATGTCCTGGACGGTCCCGGCAAGGTGGGCGAGGACGGCGCCTATCTGCGGTAGGGTCGCCCCAAGTTGAGCCTCTTCTCGTTCCCACGCTCCGCGTGGGAATGCCGTGCGGGCGCTCCGCGTCCGGTCTTGGCGCTGGACGCGGAGCGCCCGCACTGGCTCCTACCCAGAAGCGCGGGAGCCGCAAGGCGAGGCCAAGTCCGCCTGTGAGGTCGCGTCGCGGCTGAAGCCGCTCCCACCGGGTCCCGGTCGGCCGGACGGGGGCGCCATCGAGAGCCGATTACATCAATGAAACTATCGATCCGACAAATCAGAAGGGCGTTGGCCGAGAGAGGCCAGGCGCCGGGGATGCTCGAAACGCTGGGAGTGAAATACTATCGCTATCTCGGCCGCACCGCCGGCACCGCCGCGCTGCGCAACGTCACCATCGACGAATTACCCGATGATGCGACGCTGCAGGCCCTGGCCGGCAATATTACGACCTTTGCCGTGATCATCGCCTTTGCCGTCGGCGCCCTGACCACCTTTGCCACCATCTGGGTCGATGCGACCTATAGAGAGACCATGGCGGCAGTCCCCTATTGGCTGCTGTACGGCGGCGTGCTGACCGCCATGTTGATCATCGAAGTGGCCGCGCTGTATTGGCTGGGTCTCAAGACCGTTTACAGCCTGGCGTGCCTGACCGGCCAGCATCAGGCGGTCGAGGACTATTTTCTGCCTGTCACTGATTCAGTGCCCAATATCCTGGCCCGGGCCGCGCTGGAGGTGCCGGACCCGGTGATTCACTATTTTGGTATCGACCCGCTCAAGCACCTGTCGAAATCGCGGCTCTTCCTGGTCGCCGCTCTCTACAAGCTCAAGGTCATACTGAGCAGCCTGGTGGTGAAGTTCCTGCTGCTGCGCATGGTCGGCAAGGGCGGGTCGCGTACCGCGTTCAATTGGGTGGCCATTCCGATCACCGGCCTGTGGGATGCCTATACGCTCCTGAAGGTCGCGCGTGATGCGCGGTTGCGGCTCTTTGGGCTCAAGCTCACCGAACATATCGTCACCGAGATCCTGACCGATGACCGGCTGGCGCGCTTGAGCCCGGCCGTGCGTGAGGGTGCGGTCAGGGCGGTCGCCACCATGATGGTGCTGTCGCAACATTATCATCCCAATCTTCTGGTCCTGATCATCAGGCTCTGCACGGCCTTCAATATCAGGGAAGGCCATGAATACGACAACTGGGATGATTTTCTGGCCTTGCTCGATCGGGTGTCCGCCGCGGAACGGTACTTTTTGCTGGATCTCCTCAGCGTCGCCGCGGCCTTCGATGGTCAGGTTTCGCGTCTGGAGAAGCATCACCTGCCGGAGGCCTTCAAGGAGTTGACCGACGTTTATATGCTGCGCACCAGCCGCTTGACGAAGCTGCTCGTGGCCGGGCAACTGCACGCGGCCAAGGCGCTGTGTACATTGGATTTTCAACCGGGCTGAGTGCTCAGCGACCGGTCATTTGCTCCAGCCGTTCAGAAAAGTCCGCCGCCGACGGCGTCAGTGACTCCAATGCTTCCCTTCTTCATCCCTGACGCTGTACGGATCTCACATAGTCTTTCAGTACCTCATCCATACGCGTCTGCCATCCGTTACCTGTCGCCTTGAAATAAGTCACCACCTCCTCGGAGAGGCGGACGGAGACGGATTGTTTGACCGACTTCGCCTGGGGGCGACTCATGGGGTGCAGGCGCTGAAGTTGTTCGTCCGACAACTCGCAAACGTCTGGATCGTCCACCATGCCCGCGCGAATTTCGGTCTCATCTTCCGGCGTCGGCAGATCGAAGATGCGTCCGGTTCTAGATCTTACGTGCATAATCTCTCACCTCTTTCGGCAGTGCTTTGCGCAAGCTGATGATGCGATAGACATCCTCTTCTTCCGCGAAAACCACGCAATAGACTGTCCGCCCGATGGGCGCAAAGCCGACCATGCGAATTTCGCCATAGGCCTCGCGCGTATCCTCCTCGGCCCGGAGCAGATCCCATTCGAGCGTCTGCGCCAGCGCCAGCGACAAACCGCGTTTGGCGATGTTCTTGGCGTCCTTGGCGGGGTCGAAGGTGATCTTCATGGACATGCCGGGCGGTTCAGTGGGGCGTACGTCGTGCCACCGACATTACGGAATCTCCGCCTACGAGGCAAGGACAGAGCGACTTCTTGCCGCCCCCGGGTCCCCAAGCGGAGTTTGGGGACGAGGAATTCCCCGTGCGCCTGCGGCGCCCCCATCCGGCTGACGCCTCGACCTCCAGTGGGGGCGTGGGCCGCCCAGGAGGTCGAGGCTTCAGCCGGTCCCGTGCCCGCTTGCGGGCCTGGTCGCGGCGGATACGTTCACAAACGTCAAGCGGGACGGGATATCCACCCGGTCCCGAATTTCTATTCCGTTGCCAATTATCGGTGTGGGCGAGCGGGGTCGCGGAAACCGTTCCGGACGGGCCCCTGCCCCGTCCGGCGCGGGAGCTATGCCGACTCCTGGCGGCTGCGCGACCATGTGCTCGGCCGTTTCGTCTGGTGACCTGGGGTTGCCTGCGTACCTTTCTTGCAAGTGGATGAAATCGCGTGCGACCGCTCTGCTCGCGGGATAGTGAACACAAGATCAGTGTCCAGTGATCAGCGGATCAGTGTTCAGAGGATGGGGGACGCGCACACCAGACGAAACCCGCGGTCGCCGCTGCGTTCGTGCGGAGGAGTGCCGAAGCGGTAGGCCGCGCAGGCGCTGTCTCGGTTGAGTCCCTCGGAACCGCCGCGCATCACCCGAGACTCGCCGGTCTCCGGTCCCGACGGGGCCTCGCTGGGGCTGCGGCCGTAGTAACTCTCGTCGTACCAGTCGGCGACCCATTCCCAGACATTGCCTACCATGTCTTGACAGCCATAAGGACTCTCACCTTCGGGATAGGCACCCACCGGGGTCGTGCCGCGCTCGCCGGGGAGGTTGAAGCGGGTCCCGTCCCAGCGCTCGCCCCAGGGGTAACGACGGCCGTCGGTGCCCCGCGCGGCCTTTTCCCACTGTGCCTCGGTGGGCAGGCGCTTGCCGCACCACTGGGCATAGGCGCGGGCATCCTCCCAGGACACATCGACCACCGGGTGCCGCTCCTTGCCGGATTGGAAGGCGGCGAGCAAGGCGAACTGCTGGTTGGTGACCGGGTCCCAGGACACATCGACCACCGGGTGCCGCTCCTTGCCGGATTGGACGGCGGTGCGCCAGTCGTTCCGGCGGAAACTGGTCTCTTGGGCGAAGCGGGCGAACTGCTGGTTGGTGACCGGGTAGCGGTCGATCCAATAGTCATCCAGACGGACGCGGTGACGCGGGCGTTCGCGGTCCAGAAGCTCATCGCTCCCCATCCAGAACTCGCCCGCTGGGACCAGGCACAGGGGATGACCGAGGGCCTCCAGCAGGGCGAGGACGCGCGGTCGCAGGCCGGGCTCGACGCGGGGCAACTCATTGTGGAGCAGGCGCAGGAGTCGCCCCAGTCCGCCTGGCTGGGCCTGGGCCAGGGTCGCCTCAGCCCCGGGGGCGAGTGCCAGCAGCGCAGCCAGGGCCGGAGCTGGGTCTTGCGTATCGCGTGCGAGGGTCTCCAGCAGCAGGTCCCGCGCCCCCCAGTTGGCGACCTCGGCCAGGGTGTCGGCCGCGGCCTGGCGCTGAGTCGGGTCCTCGTCGAGGAGGCGCCGCAGCTCGGCCAGAATGCGCCGCGCGGTGGTCTCGCTGCAGGGCGTCCGGGCGTCGGCCAAGCAGCCAGCGGCGAGCAGCGGATCGGCCGCGAGCAGGGTCTCCAGCAGGGTGGCGGCATTCCCGGTCAGGCCCGCATAGAGTCGGATTACCTCGCGCCACCAGGGGTCCTCGACGCGTCCGAGCAGTGCCGCCTCCTCGCCCCGCCCGTGAATCGCCTGGGCGGTCAGGAACTCCTGAAAGGTGAGGTGAACGAAGTCATACGAAGAGCGGGACTTGCGGCGCAGCAGGCCGGTGTCGGCCATGACGGCGGCGAGGAACTCGCCCGGATCGGCCGCGACCCCGCACTGCGCCAGGGCACGCCCGAGCATGGTGCCGATCCGGTCGCGCTCGAACACCCGCAACGCCGCGCAATGGGTCTCGTAGGCCAGCTCTGCGAGTGCGCAGCGGGTCGTTCCGCTCGGATAGCGCGGCGGCCGGCCCTGGCCCTTGAGCCGGTTCCAGTCTGCGGTAAGCAGGTCCAGTGCCTGGTCGTACAGGTCCGCCCGGCGCTGCGGCAAGCGCAAGTTGCCCTCGTAGAGCAGGGCGATCAGTGCCAGCAACAGTGGGCTTGCGGCGAGCGACTGTAGGCGCGGGGCGCGCGCCAAGGCGGCCAGGAGCCCGTCCACCCGCCGGGCACGCTCGGCCGGGTCGGCGGTGTCGGAGAACCAATGCCGAACGAAGGCCGCGACCTGGGGCGCCTGGAATGGCTGGACCTCCAGCGTCAGGTAGCCGTTGAGTCCATATTGGTAGCCCGCCACCCGCGCCGTGACCAGGACCTGATTGCCCTCCCCATAGGCATGACGCAGGCGGTTGATCTCGCCGAGCACCCGTTGTTGGGCCTGGGGGTCGGCGACCTCGTCGAGTGCGTCCAGTAGGAGCAGGCAGTCACCGCGTGCCAGCCGGCGCGCCAGCAAGCGCTGCCCATGCGGCAGCCCGCACTCGGCCAGGGCCGCGGCGGCCTGGTCCTGCAAGGGCCGGCCGTCGCGGGCGAGGTTGTTGAGGGTCAGATGGATCGGCAAGGGATAGCGCGTGCGGCGCCGCACTAGGGCGGCGAGCAGGGCGAGCGGCGCCCGCACCCAGTAGGGGAAGAGTAGGCCGGCGAGGCTCAGCGCCGCGAGCCAAACGGGGATAGGAGGTACCCATAGGGCATAGGCTAGCGCCCCGCTCGCCAGGATCGTACCGATCGGGACCGCATGGCGGTAGGGTTTGAGCCACACGGAGAGGCCGGCGACTGCCCAGACGGCGCCCGCCAGCAGGCTCTTGACGGGTGCGGCCGAGTAGAAGGAGCTCAACCCCCAGAGCAACAGGGCGATGAGCCCAAGAATGCCGCTCGGGGCGACTAGGTTGGCCCCGGCCAGGGCGTGCCGGATGCGCTCCAGGAGCCCAGTCAACGGATTCGGCAGCAGGCCGCGGGCGAAGGGGCCGAGGCGCGGGTCGCGCCGGGCCGTGGCCAGGACCAGGTATTTGAGGAGGGTCGTCTTGCCGGAGCCGGCCTCGCCCAAGACCAGGAGCCGGCGCGACAGGGCCAGGGCCTCCGGGACCTCCAGGGTGCGGCCGGCCTGGGGCAGCGGTGTGCGCGGCTCGTCCGGCACCTGGGCGGGCGGGGTGTGGTCGGCGACCTTGAGGCCGACATAGATATCCTCCAGACGCAACGGCTTGGCGCGGCCGAGGAAGCTGAACTCGCGGTGCTGCACGACCAGATTGCGCAGGTAGCGTCTGGTGTTGCGGCGGGCGAAGACGGTGGCGGTGAGCCATTAGCGCACCGGGTAGCGGGGGCTTGGGGGCTGGGACGGTCCCGCGGTCGGTCGGACTAGGCCCTCCCCCAGCCTCGGCCCCGGCTCGATCGGCAGCCGGTCCAGGTCCGCGATCACTTCCACGAAGCGCCGCCGCTGGTCGTCGCCATCCCCAAGACTGGCGGATAGCGATTCCAAGAGCAGGGCGAGTGCGTGGCGCTCGCCCAGCCGTCCCACCTGTTCAAGCCGGATCACCACCTCGACGGCGGCTCCGCGCGGGTCTCCCGCGAGGTTCAGTCCCGCCAGGACGGCCTCGGCGCCCGCGTAGCCATGGAGCGCACCGCGGAGCAGGCGCAGCCGGCCGGTCTCGGTGGCGAAGTCAGGGTGGTCCCTGAGGATCGCGACGAGGTGCTCGAAGTGCGGTCGGGGCAGCGGTGCGGTCATGGCCTGTAGCCTCCTGAGGATACGGGATTCTACCCCGAACGCCGGCAGTCCAAGGCTGATATGTTTTGACCTGCAACGATCTGTTCCGAAAGGGACTTCGGAAAAAATCTTGCCAAGACATCAGACATCATATTTTAACTCGACAAGATCTAAGCAGGTCAAAACATGCTGTTTTCAGCCTTGGTCCGGGCGTCGCCAGGGCTGAAGCCCTGGACTCCAGGGGAGGGGGCGGCTCACAGGTCGATCCGGTAGCGCGGCAGCGGGTCCCGGCCCGGCCCCTGAAGCCAGCGGGCATCGGGCTTCCAGGCGCCGTTGGGCTCCTCGCGGCGGCGGGTTTCGATGGTGAGTTGGTCTGCGGTCAGGCGCAGCAGATTGTATTGCAGCGGGTAACCTGGAACCCAGTCGCGGCTGGGGGCGCCGAAGGTACCGGCGGCTATGATGTCCAGTCGGCGCCCGCCGGGGGTCAGGTCATAGCGGTACTGGTGGGTCTCGGCCTTGTGGATATGGCCGTGCAGGGCGAGCCGGAAGCCAGCCAGGGCCAGGCGCTCCAGGAAGCCGTGGTCGGTGATGCGGCTAGCGTCCGGGCCTGCCAGGGGGTGGTGCCAGACGGCAATCTTGAGGCACGCATCCCAGTCCGGACGGGCACGGATCAGGTCCACGGCGCCCGTCAGTGCCTCCGGGTGGATGCCGACGCGGTCGCGATGGTGGTGGTCGATCTCGCAGGCCGAGTTGAGCCCCAGTACCAGGAGCCCGAGGTCCGGCCAGTGTTCGATGCTGAACTGGTCCGGGTAGTCGGTGGGGTAGGGCAGGCCTTTGAGCTTCGCATAGAACTGGCTGGAGAAGGGGGCAAAACGGCGGCGGTAGCGGTCCTCATCGCGTACCCAGAGATCGGACCCGGTGTCGATCCAGCGTCGGCGCTCGGTGTCGTCGGCGGCCCGGTAGGCGGTGGTGGTCCCGGGGTCATACGCGGCCTGGGACAGGTCCCAGTTCAGGTCATGGTTGCCGGGGACCAGGGCGATGCGCTCGGGGGTCAGACCAAACTCCCGGCTCAGGAGCGCGAGGAACTCGACCGCGGCGGCGTATTCGGCCGCGGTCGCGCGCTGGGTCAGGTCGCCGGAGAGAATCAGTCCGTCCAGCCGATCGCAGCCCAACTCGCGCTTCAGGTCCTCGGCGACCTGGCTCTGCCAATTGCGGGCGTCGGTTAAGGTGCCGAAATGCAGGTCGGAGAGGTGGAGGATGGCGCCGGTGCGCCCCCCGGGCCGGGTCGGCCCGCAGTGGCCGTCCAGTTCGGCGATGAAACGATCGAGTTCGGGGCTCAGATCGTCGCCCGAGCCCTCGCGCACCGACTCCAGCACCAGTGCGAGTGCGTGGCGCCCGCCCAGGCAGCCGAAGGCCGAGAGACGAGTCACCACCTCGACGGCGACCCCTTGGGGGTGGCCCCCGAGGTCCAGTCCCGCCAGGACGGCCGCGGTCCGCGCGTGGCCCTGGAGTGCCGCGCGTAGCAGGCGCCAGCGGCCGGTTTCGGTGGCGAAGTCGGGATGGTCCCTGATGATCTCGACCAGGCGCTGGAACTCCGGTCGGTTGAGCGGTGCGGCCATTGCTTATTCCCCCTTGCGGTTGGCTGATTCTAACCCGAATCGGGGCGCAGGCTCTGGACTCCGGTCGGTGCGGCGGCTTTCTTCGCGGGCGAGCGGCTTTCCAGGGGGCGCCGCCCCCGCTCCCGGCTTATACTCGCGGGCTAACCCCTGACTTCCCGCGGCACCCCACTGGGACAACCCCCAGTCCCCCGCAAACGTCCCCGCGGCATCTATCTGCTGCCCAATCTGTTCACCACGGCGGCCCTCTTCGCCGGGTTCTATGCCATCCTGGCGGCCACGCAAGGGCGCTTCGAGGCGTCGTCCATCGCCATCTTCGCGGCCATGCTGCTGGACGGGTTCGACGGGCGGGTGGCCCGCATGACCCACACCCAGACCGCCTTCGGGGCCGAGTACGACAGCCTCTCGGACATGGTCGCCTTCGGCGTGGCCCCGGCGCTGGTGGCCTATCACTGGGCCCTGGGTGGGCTCGGCAAGCTGGGCTGGCTGGTCGCCTTCGTCTACTGCGCGGCGGCGGCCCTGCGCCTGGCGCGCTTCAATACCCAGGTGGGCACGGCCGACAAGCGCTTTTTCCAGGGGCTCCCCAGCCCGTCGGCGGCGGCCCTGGTGGCGGGCGGGGTCTGGATCGGGGCGGATCAGGGGATAGACCCGTCCTACGTCTCCTGGATCGCTGCGGCCGTGGCCGCGGGGGCCGGGCTGCTCATGGTCAGCAACTTCCGGTATTACAGCTTCAAGCAACTCGATCTGCACGGGCGGGTGCCCTTCATGCTGGCCGTGGCGGTGATGCTCGGGGTCGCCCTGATCCTGATCCAACCGCCGATCGTCCTGTTCCTGGGCTTCCTGGGCTACGCCATCTCGGGCCCGGTCTGGACCCTGATCAGCCTGCGCGACCGGCGCGCCTCCCGGCGCCGGGGCCGGACCGGCGGGGTCTAGGGTTGCGCTTAGAGCTTGCCCAGCAAGACCAGGATCAGCAGGATCAACAGGATCAGCCCGACCCCGCCGCTGGGGGCATAGCCCCAGGATTGACTATGGGGCCAAGTCGGCAGGACCCCGAGCAGGATCAGAATCAGAACGATGACCAGAATGGTACCGAGTGACATGGTGTTTCTCCGGATTGGGGCAGTGGTTCAAGGGTGGGGACTGCGCCGCGCGCGCCTGACCGGTGGGTTGGCAGGCGCGGACCGCCGCTGTCATCGGGTATTCGCTCAGGGCCAGGACCCTGCCGACAGGGCTTTCGATGGAGTAGCCGCGGGTCGGTTCGCACCTGCTCCATTACACCCGAGTCTAGCCCCGATCGGCGTGCCGTTCGGTGCGTTGGCGTACATAGCCTGGGCCTCGATCATAAGCATGGGATGATCAAGGTCTGCGCCTGCGCACCGCTGGCCCCTATTGCTGCTGGGTGATGTCCCAGGTCCCCGAGCGGTCCAGCCGCAGCACGCGATCATGATATTGGATCAAGGTGGTGCGGTGGCCGACGCTGATGAAGCCGATACCGGTGTCCTTGAGCATCAAATAGAACCGCTCCTGATTGTCTTCATCGAGTGCACTGGTGGCCTCGTCCAGGAAGGCAAAGGCGGGGCCGTGCAGGAAGAGTCGCGCGAAGGCCACGCGCTGCTGCTCCCCGATCGAGAGTACGTTGGTCCAGTCCAGCACGCGCCCCAGATCGCTGTCGACGCGCTCCAGCACGTCCGCCAGATTGACCTTGCCCACCACCGCGATGATCTGTTCGTCGCTCAGGTCGCTGGCGGGATAGGGATAGAGCAACTGATCGCGCAGATTGCCGTCGATCATATAGGGGCGCTGGGGGAGGAACATCATGTCGCGCAGCGGCGGGCGTTCGATCGTACCGGAGCCGATTGGCCAGAGCCCGGCGATGGTGCGCAGTACCGAGCTCTTACCCGTGCCGCTGGCGCCCATGATCAGCAGGCTCTGACGGCGGCGCAGTTCCATAGTTGTAACCGGTGACGAAGAACGCCAGGTTGCGATTCCAGCCGATAATGCCCAGCATATTCAAGACCGCCGCCCCCAGACGCCCCACCAGGTCGCGCTGCTCGCGCCCCTCTCCGCGATAGAAGGCGATGGATTCGGCGTTATCGCGAACCCGCACCAGGCCATAGCGGAAATCGGCCTCCTTCTGATACTGCAAATAATTCAGCCCGATCAGACGCCGGCCGATCAGGATGCTGAAGCCGGTGCCCGCGATGGCATAACACAACAGCACGCCCACCAGCGTGGCCGAGATCGACCACAGGACCCCGACGAAGGCGATCAAGGTCACCGTGGCATTGAGGGTGATGAGCAGGAAGGACAAGGAGGTACCGGTAAAGTTGCGCACATCCTCACTGATGCGCTGGTCTGGGTTGTCGATGCTCGACGACCCGCGCAGCCGGTAGTAGGCTCGGTTGTTGAAATAGCGTCGGATCAGGTGTTGTGCCATCCATTCCCGCCACAGCAGGGCCAGGCGCTCCTCCGTCCACCGGTAATAGACCCCCAGCGGGATGGCGAGCACGAAGGTGCCGAGATACCACCAGAGCCATTGCCGGTAGGCCGGCACATCCTTGTCGGCGATGGCGGTCATGAAATATCTCGCCACATAGCTCATGAGCACCTGCACGCCGCCGACCGACAGGGCCAAGGCGAGTAGAATGACGACGAAAACAAGTGCCTTGGAGCGGATCCCCGAGCCGAAAAAGAATGCCTTGGAGATAATCCACAGCTGCCGCACGAGTCCGCGGTCAGACCCCTGTCCATCTGCTTGCCGATCGGTAGGTCTAGCCATTGCTGCTCATGGGCATCCAGCGGTGAGAAGAGGTCGGATCAACCTGAGCCCGGCAGTCGCTCACGCGAAGATTGCTTTGTAGCCTAATGCCAGGGCGCCGCGCGCACTGTCTGTTACCGCACCGACGGGGCTGGTCCTTTCACCTATTCTCAAGACGTACCGAACCCAACCGCCAGGCCCGCGACTTGGCCGAAGCCCAGGCCGGGGCGGCCATCGAGCAGGCCAACGGCCCGGCGCCGCAACAAAACCCGCGCTGAAAGGCTCAACCCCGGCACGGCGCCGCACTCGCGAGGCGGTAGCGTGCCACTAAACCTGTGAGAGAGAACGCAATGAACGCAATGAAATTGGTAGCCATCGCGCTGATCGTCGCCGGCGCCTTGGGGCTGGCGTATGGCCGTTTCAGCTATACCAAGGAGACGCAGCAAGCCCAGATCGGGCCGCTGGAGCTGACGGTCAGCGATCAGCAGACCATCAATATCCCGGTGTGGGCCGGCGCCGCCGCCATTGCCGCGGGCCTGTTGTTGCTGGTGATACCCAAGAGCGCGTGATGGGATGGGATGGCGAGCGCCGAAACAACCTCGGGTCTTGCGGAGAACGACGCTGAACGCACCGAAAATCGTCGCCGCCGCCCTGATCATCACCGGGGGGCTGGGCCTCAATGCCATTAAGTTAACGTAACACACTGTTTCTGCTGTAAGATAACCGTGACGTAGCCTTCACAACCGGAGCCAACCGTAATGGTCCTCAAGCCCAGAAATATGCAACCTACTGTTTCAGAAGCA
>Ga0247841_10008505_pt1 | contig 14755 bp, 17 predicted proteins | sample LaCruzMarch2015__2_FD_192410 | JGI IMG/M metagenome (GOLD analysis project Ga0247841, IMG submission 192410) | Freshwater microbial communities from meromictic Lake La Cruz, Castile-La Mancha, Spain - LaCruzMarch2015_18m | ecosystem: Environmental > Aquatic > Freshwater > Lake | place: Spain...
AATGAGCACACTTGCGCAAGAAACCTCTGCAGAGGTTGAGATGGTTTCAACAGAAACAGTAGAAGGAGAGCAATTCCTTAATATTGGTGGAATGGGTGCAATACTAAGATTCAATATTCAATAAATTTATTTAATAAAAAGAGTGAAGATGAATAAAGAGTGTAAAATTTTGATTTTCATTTTTTTAGTTGCACTTTTAATAAGGGTTATCTTTCTTTTTTCCTATCCAACAAAATGGTGGGATGAAACAGTTTATGCCAATCTTGGATATGATTTAAGTCAAAATCCCTTTCATTACTCCTATGACGGCAAATGGAGTGACTTTGTTCCTGACAATCTCTGGCCAAAAGCAGGATTTAGAGCACCTCTACTGCCAGTATTGTTTGCACTAATCTATTTTGTTAAAATGGATTTTTTAATTGAACTTCTAATGCCCATAATTGGAGCTTTAAGCTGTGTTTTAATTTATCTAATTGGCAAAAAGCTATTTAACAAAGAGATAGCAACCTATTCTGCTATTTTATTAGCTGTAAGTTATTTTCATATTTATTACAGCAGCAAAATTCTAACTGATGGACTTTCTGTCTTTTTTATACTTCTTTCAGTCCTTGTTTTCATTAAGGGCTATGAAGAAAAAAATAATAAATATAAAATACTATTCGGCGTTGTTCTAGCTTTATCATTATTAACAAGATACACTGCTCTATGGACAATACCTATCTTTTTTATATATCTAATTATAAGAGATAGAAATTTAAAATTACTAAAAGATAAATATTTCTGGCTATCAATCTTAGTTTTTCTCGTTGTCATCTCACCTTGGCTTATTTATAGCTATTCTGCCTATGGAAATATCTTTGGTGCTCTTATGCATGGAAATACTGCTGTAAACTATTGGGGCGGTTCTCAACCATGGAATTTTTACATAACTAATTTCTTTGAGACTTTTCATATTGTTGGGATAATCTCCCTAGTAGCTATTTTATATATTATCTATAAAAAAGAGTTTCTTAAAAAAGAAATTTTCTTTATATTAATATGGCTAATTTTTCTTTTTGTTCTCACAAGTACAATTGTCCATAAAGAACCAAGGTATATTCTATCAATATTTCCAGCAATGTGTCTGCTCTCTGGATTTTTAATTGAAAAAATAAAAAAATATAAATATCTTATTTTTGCGATAATTATTGCTTGGATGCTTATTTATTATTCAGTAAATTTTTCAAAAGAATATAGAAAAAGCTATACAGATACTAATGACTGCTTTTTGCAGGGAAATAACTTCTTAAAAACTCTTGATAAAAATATCCTCGTTATTACAGACGAATCTCCTTTAGTTTATTATTATACAAAAAGAGAAACAGGATTTTATCCAGGCCCCTGGAGCATTTCCAAACTTAATAATCTCGTTCAATCAAAAGGTAAAAAAACATATATATTTTTTACTGATTTTGACATGCCTATGTGGAGAGAGGATATAATTAAAATAAAACAAGATTTAGACAGCAACTACAAAGAAGTTTTTAACTGTAAAAATAAAACATATATTTATGAAGTTTAAAAAATGAACAAAAAAGTTTTATTGCTATTGTTTCTGGCGGGAGTTTTAATTTTATTATTTTTATTCGGAATTTACTACCCTTATTTTGAAAAATTTGATAAAGGCTATCTGACTATTTGTTTTGATGATGGCTATATTTCCACATATAATTATTCTTTTCCACTAATGAAAGAATATAATTTTAAAGGTGTGCTTTACTTGATTAGCGAATTAAATGAATTTGAAGGCAGAGAATTAATGTCTTTTAGCCAGGCAAAAGAAATGCAAGATTATGGCTGGGAAATAGGAAGCCATACTCTAACTCATCAAGATTTAAGATCTCTAAATCCAGAAGAAGCCGAAGCTGAAATAAGAGATTCTAAAAAGGTTTTAGAAGAAAAGGGTTTTGTAATTAAAAGTTTTGCTTATCCATTTGGCAAATACAGCTCTAACTTGGAAAAAATAGTTAAAGAAAATTATTTGTCTTCAAGAATATTTAATACTTTCTTTGATTATAATTACTTTAATACAAATAAGTATAGATTAAAAACAAAATCTACAAGTATAGATCTAAGTGCAGAAAATTTATGCTCTGAAATAAACAAAGCAAATGAAAGAAAAGTTTGGCTCATTATAACTTTTCACGATTTAAATAATGAAAGATATTGGGACTATCCTAAAGAAAAATTTAAACAAGTCCTAGACTGTATAAGGGATTCTGGAATTAAAGTAGTTAAAATTTCAGACATGGTTAAATAACCTTTATAAATAAGCTATTTCTTTATTTTTAATGGCAGAAGAAAAAATACAAAGTGATGATGGAAGAATTCAGGATAAACTTTTAGATATGCCTGAATTAGAAGAAAACACCGTTACGAGCAGAACAATAACTGATTTAGAAGACCAGTCAGAATATATTAGAAAAATTGAAGCAGCACTATTCATATCAGGAAGATTTCTTAGCATGCAGGATTTAATAACACTTACAGATATAAATCCATTGTTAATAAAAGAACTCATCCAAAAGTTAGAAGAAAAATACTCAAGTGAAGAAACAGCAATCGGTATTTTAAACAAAGATAATGCCTGGAAAATGGATGTAAAACCCGAGTTTGTTGGTATGATTAATAAATTGGCAACTGGTTCTGCAGAATTTACAAAAGCAGAGCAAGAAACCCTTGCCATTATAGCCTATAAACAGCCGGTAAAGCAGTCAGTTATTATAAACATAAGGGGAAATAAAGCATATGACCATATAAAGGGTTTTATTTCCTTAGGATTAGTAAGGGCAAAAAGAGCAGGCCACACTTTAGAGTTAAATTTAAGTGATGATTTTTATGAATATTTCCACATAAGAAATCCAGGTGTTGAAGGTAATGATAACATAAAAGAAGAAAAAGAAGAGTCTAATCCAGAAGAGGTTGATAAAGAAGAACTAAATAACTCTAAATAAAATGCAACTACTACCTTTTATTTATCTTGCATACATGTTTATAGCAATTTATATGAGCCTCTTATTTATCCTGCTCTGGCTTAAAAACAAAGATACATTTTTCAATATTCCGAAATTAAAACAAATATACTCTTTAAGTATGGTTGTTCCGTGTTATAATGAAGAAAAAGAAATTGGAAAAACCATCCAGGCATTGCTTGATTCTGATTATAATGGATTAGAAAAAATCTATGTTGTTGATGATTGCAGTAAAGACAATTCATACAAAGTAATAAAATCAATTGCTCTAAGGAATAATAGAGTTATAGCCCTTCAAACTCCAAAAAATACAGGCTGCGCAGCAGGCTCTAAAAATTATGGGGCTAAATTTGTAAAAACACAATTAATAGGATTTACAGATGCAGATAGTTTTCCTGAAAAAGATGCAATAAGCAAAATTGTGGGTTTTTTCAATGATAAGCAAGTTGCAGCAGTTCTTGGTGCGAATTTAGCTAAAAATCCAAAAACTTTTTTTGAAAAGCTCCAAGCAATTGAATATGCAATTATTTCATGGACAAGAAAACTACTAAATTATGTTGATGCGATCTATGTAACTCCTGGTCCTCTAACAGTATATAGAAGAGATATTTTTGAAAAAGTTGGGAGATTTGATGAAAAAAACATGACAGAAGATATAGAACTAACATGGAGGCTCACCTATCACGGATACAAAAGAGAAATGTGCCCCTCTGCCTGCACATATACAGTTGTTCCATCCAGTTTAAAACAATGGTATAATCAAAGAGTAAGATGGAATGTTGGGGGTCTGCAGACAATAAGTAAATACAAATCCTTTTTCTTTAGAAAAGGCATGCTTGGCGCTTTTATTCTTCCCTATTTTGTTATATCCTTGTTTCTCGGACTACTCGGATTATCCATATTCTTTTATCTTGTTGCGAGAAGATTTATAGACTGGTTTTTATTCACAAAATTTAGTATTGCAGCATCCACACCAATACTAACTATGCAAAACTTTAATATTACCCCCACTGTTTTAAACTTTTTTGGCATTGCCTTGTTTTTATTAGGCGCTGTCTTTACAATTTATGGAATTAATATAATGAAGAACTACAAAATAAGAAACCAAAACATTTTTAATATACTAATATACTTACTTGTATACCTAACACTATATCCATTCATCATGATAACCTCTATGTATAAATTTGCAAGAGGGACATATAGTTGGGGGACAAGATAAGAATGATGTTTCAAAGCCAAAAACATGTTTTTTTGAATGCGCTAATACTCGCGATTTTTATATTTGCAGTAGGAATCCTATTAGGATATTGGTTTGAGAGTCTAAGAGTTGCTCAAATTGATAGCCTTTATATACAATCAGATTTAAACCTGCTTGATGCAAAAATAATGTCAGATATGATTTCTCAGAAATTCAATTGCAATATAGCTATTCAAGAGAATATAGATTTTGGCAATAGGGTTTACGAAGAAGCCAGACTTCTTGATAGATATGAAAACGCTCAAAGAATATCTGAAAACATAAAAACCCAGCATTATAAATATGACTTATTAAGAGCGGTTTTCTTTATAAATAGTTTAAAAATAAAGAAACAATGCAATGCCTCTTTCCATATAGTAGTATATTTTTACAAATATGAAGAACAAGATGCAAATACAAAACCAAAACAAGCTGTTTTCTCCAATGTTTTAATGGAACTTAAAAACAAAGAAGGAGATAATGTAATTCTGATTCCAATGGCAGGAGACATTGACTTCTCATCTATAAAGTCCCTAATAAAAAATTATAATATCACTTCTTTGCCAACAATTCTGATAGATGAAAAGATAAAAGTAGAAGATGTGAAAACAGTGGCTGATTTAGAGAAGCTAATTAAATAATATATATTCTCCATTACATAAATCTTTAAAAACATAAAAAACAAAGATAAACTATGTTATTTGAAAACCTAAGCAATACTCAACTTTTAAGAGAAGCAGAAAAACTTAGTGCACAATTTGAACTTATTGTAGATAGAGCTTTTGAAACTTTAGCAATTGGGCAAAGAATTTATGAAGCTCAGGCAAGATTACCAAAGGATGAGTATGTATTATCAATAAGAGGTGCGCTAAATCAAAGAGGCTTAGCAAAAGAAAAAGCACATTTAGATATGTGTTATAAAGGCGCACTTATAGCCGCAGACAGACATTACGATTCTCCAGAAGCAATAGATATGGTATCATTTGAGATTGCTAATTAATGAATCTATAAGAATCTTAATAAAATTAAACTATATACTACAGTATAGAAAAGAATTTAAAGCCAAAAAGGGTTTAGGGAATATGACAGAAAAAAGATGTGCAATTTGTGATGAAGAAGATAAAGTAAAACTCATTCATGCTTTAGATGGAAAAGACCTTATTCTTGCCTGTGAAAAATGTGTTGCCAATGAAGGTTTAATTGTTGTTAAAAGGCCAACTGATGAACAATTAGAATATGCTAATAAACCCTATACAGTCAAAGAAAGACTTGCCAAGGCAATGAATACAAACAAGAACAAGCCAGTTATAGAGCCAAAACCTGTTGTAACAGGTCCAAGAATGTATTGCCTATCTCCTTATCATAAAGTTGACTTGCCTATAAAACTTGTTGATAATTTTAATTGGGAAATTATGAAGGCAAGAAAAGCAAAGAAACTAACTCAAAATCAAGTTGCTCAGGCTATAAATGAGCCAATAGAACTAATCAAAGTCCTTGAATCAGGATGCATAAATCCTGAATCAGAAAGAGTTTTAAGAAAATTAGAACAATATTTTAGAATAACTTTAATGCCTCTTTCTCCTGATGTTCCAAGACCAGGGCAGCAGGAAAATAAGATTGCGATAGGCAAGGACAATGTCAAAACCTTAACAGTAGGAGACTTAATCAGGGTTCAGAAAGAAAGACAAAGAAGAGTAGAAGAAGCAAAAAACAATCCAAAAAAAGAAGAAGCAGAAGAAGATACAGAAGCAGAAAACAACAATCTAGTTGGAGACGGTGTTGAAATAGAGGAATAATTCTTAAAAGCGAAGATTTAAATACTTTTTATTTTCTTGATATTTTCATGCCAACCAAATTAATGAAACAGCAGGGATTTTTAGATAAACCTCAATTAGTTAGCTATCTAGTTGAGAATCCTCGGGAAGTTCTTGAAGTTCTTTTTTCAAATCATTATATTCTAAAATATAGAAATGTGGATTTAACTCCTATTGATGAAGAAAATTCTAGGGGGTTTGTCATTTCACCTGCAACTGCTCCAAAAGGGACTCAGATTGTTGCAAGTATTAAAGATGTAGATTTATTACAAGGACTAATGTTACAGTCTCCTCTAAATATTGCTGATTTTAAAACAAACTTTAGAAGCACCATTCTACAGGCAATGCAATATTGTGAGGATGGAGAAATGGCAGATTACCTTTCAGGATATAAATATAGGGAAAGTGGAGAAAGCCAGAAAATTCCAGAAATGGAAAATAAACTTACGGGTTTGATTGAAATTATTGAAGTTGCTTTCAAGGTTAGCAAACCCACTTATAAAGACGTCCGGGCATTTGCAAACCCTAATCACCCTAATTAGAAAGCTTTAAAAACTAATTTTTGATTGATAAACTATGAATATCACAGTTCTTAAAGACGAAAAGAATGAAATGGAGCTAGAAATAGACAGCATAACTCTTGCAGAGCTAATGAGAGTTTATCTTAATAAAGACGAAAGTGTCAATCTTGCAGCATGGAAAAGACAGGGTTTTGAAAAACCAGTAATTCTAAAAGTTAAAACAACTGGCAAAACAGTTAAAAAAGCAGTTGACGACGCAATATCTACAATCCAGAAAGAAATCAACAGCTTGGCTGATGATGTGAAAAAAGCCAAATAGGGAAAGAGAGTTCTGATAAAGTTTGAGGATAAAAATAATGGAATACAGAGAAATTGAAACAGCTCCTGAAAACAAAAAAGTAAGTGTTGTATGGGGTGAAAAAAGCCCAAGACCAGAATATGGATTAGCATTAAGATTAACAAATCAATGGTATATTTATGGGCAGTCAAATCCTCATGCAAATGGAAGACCTTGTGCAGTTCCAGATGGCTGGCTTCCTGAAAACAGAGACGAATGGACAAGAGCAGAAAAGCGACTTTGTGATATTCTTGCACTTAATCCTGAACTTTCCAAAAGATAAACAATGCTCCAGCTAACAAATCCACTAACAGATGCCGAGAGAAAACAAGTTGTTAGATTAATTGACCATGATATGGGAAATAGTTTAAACATTGTCAATCAATATATTCATCACATAGTAGAGTATGGAAAAAAAGAGTTGTCTCCTATTGCACAAGGAAAAGTCAAAGCTACATTTTTTATTGGATTGGCTATTCATGATTTAGTCTTAAAAGATAAATTAGATGTTTGGAAATGTTACTATAATATTGAACTTGAAGATATTTTAAATTCAATAGATTGCCAAAGAGTTAAATTTAATTTTAATTATAATCCTAAAGAATTAGTAACTCCTGAAAAAGTGTTGTTGGCTACTATGTGGAGTATTATTAAAAACGCACATAATGCAAGTGAAACAGCAGAAAATGTTTTAGTAACCTCAAGATATTATGAAGGATTTCCAAAACAAGCACTTTATATTCCTGATGGAGCTCGAGAATTCAAAGATTTTGTCGCATTTGAAGTTCATAATCAAGGAGAATTTCCAAAAGCCAAACCTCTAAGAGAATATATTGACAAAGAAGCTCCTGCATTAAATCAAGAAGGATTTGGTTTGTATTTTGTAAAGCTTGCAAGCAAAGTTCTAAGAGCTCCTGTTAATATAAAATCAGAAGATGGAAGAACTTGTGTTTCTTTTTACCACCCAATTTATCCTGAGAAATGATTAAACCCAACCAACACAAAAGATTTAAATAGTATTTATAAAATTCTATTAAGAATTAAAATGGTACAAGGATATCATCAAAAAACAATAAGTCTTGAGAAACCAATAAAGGGTCAGTTAATAATTAATGCTATGATAAAACTGGCAAAAGAAACATACAGTATGGATAATTTAGAATATAGAGTTGAAATTAATAGAGGAGAGCCAAGAACTTTAAAGGTCGGGTTCTATAGTCCATATCCATTTAACCAAGTAGTAATTCTAACAGGTAAAAAACTTGACAGAACAGAGCTAAATCCAGAGGCAACTTATAAAAGAATTGCTATCGGGACTGAAGATTGGCGAGGCATGATTTATGGCATTGGTTATAATCAAGAAAGCGTTGAAAAAGCAGTTAATAAAATTGCATCATACCTCGGGAAAGCACTTGAAGCGAGATTATAATAGGATATAATTACTTAATCTCCAGAACATTCACTATTCTCTTTATGATTATCAGAATTTGCCATGAATAGCTCGTCCCTCGTCTTTTTTGCATATTTCCTTACAATATGAATTGGTTCTGGAAATTTATGCGGCTCAACAATAAATTTCTTTGCAAGTTCATAGGCTGTTTTTATTGAAATTAAATTTCCAGGAGAAACATATAATGGTTTTGAATTTGTTTTAGACTTCAAAACCTTTCCAACTTTCTTCCCATTTAGCAAAATGTCTTCTCCTTCAACAACTGTTTCAGGCAAAAGTGAGTCAGATACACCAATAGTGGGAATTCCACTAGCAATTGAAAAATGAGACGCAAGCCCTAATCTCGGATGAGAAATTCCATGCCCTTCAACAAAAACAACATCAGGCTTTTCATCTAATTTACCAAGAGCTTCAATCATTGCAGGAAGCTCCCTATATGCCCTAAATCCAGAAATATATGGGAATCTTAGAATATCTGAAGAATATTCCTGAAATAAAATTTCCATACTTGGTGAAAGAATAACCGCCCCTGAAACAATTTTGTTTTTAAAATAAGTATTACCAATCGCCCCTATTTTATCAGCAAGTTTAAAATCAATATTATCCTTTAATTCAAGAGTTTTCGCAAGTTTTATCTGTTCTTGCTTAAGCTTATCCAAGTCTATACCATATTTCTTAGCAATGCCTTCTGGTGAAAAATCCTGTTTCTCTTTTTCTTCCATAATTCTGTATATTTTTCAATATTTTAAATGTTTTGATGCTGTAAAATAAATTATTAAACCCAACCCAACAACCCCTATTATAATTATGCTAAAAATAGTAGATTATTAACAATATAGTATAAATAAGCGAACTCTACAGTTTATCATTTAGAAGAATTAGGTTAATAACTTTTATTTATAACTCAATAGTTCTTCTTTGCACAAGATTTATAAACAAAACCAAACTTAGAAAATTATGACAACTAAGAAGTGTGTAAATTGCGGAGAAAAAATTGAAAAAGACTTTGTATTCTGCCCATATTGTGGCATAGATATAATGAAAGAAGAAGAAAGAAGAAACTTCGGAATGTTGGGAAGAGATGATGAAGATTTAAGAAGTTTGGGTTTGGGCTCAGGACTTTTTGGAGGAAGTATGTTTAATGGTTTATTTAACAATATTATGAAACAAATGAATGAACAAATGAAAGATATGGATTTTAATGATAAAGACTTTGAACAAGGAAAGCCCAAAGTCTTCAAAAGGGGAATAAAAATAAATATTGGAATGGGAAACGGCAATCCAATAATAAGAGTTAATGAATTAGGCAACATAAATAACAAACAGGAAAAAATAAAAGAAGCCAAGCTGAATAATATCATTGATTTAGATAAATTAAGAAGATTAAGTGAACTTCCAAAAGAAGAAGCCCATGCAATTGTAAGAAGGCTAAGCAATAAAATTATCTATGAAATAGAGCTCCCAGGTGTCAAGAGCATGAAAGACATCTTGATCAACAAGCTTGAAAATGGTATAGAAATTAAAGCTCTTTCAAAAGAAAAATCATACTTTAAAGTCATACCCATAAATCTTCCAATTGTTAAGTATGACTTAGAAAAAGGAAAATTATTTCTCGAGTTAAAACCGCAAAATTAACTTTATATACCTATTTTCAATATATAAACTATGAAAAAAGGTGTGTTGATTTTAATATTATCTCTTCTTTTAATTTATAATATTTTCTTAGTTTCTGCCTATACAGTTAAACAGAGTCATCCAAGAATATTTTTAACTGATGAAACTTATTCTAGAATGATGCAAAAGGTTAACACTAATGATATACATTGGACAAGGACAAAAGAATATTGTGACTCTGGCAATCTTGATTTTAGCAACATATCACTTTCAGGGCTTTCTTGTGTTAGTGCAGAAAATTGGGGGCACCATATTTATTCATTGGCTGTTTGTTACAAAGCTACAAATAGTTCCATCTATAGGGATAAAATTATCCAAGGCATGAGGATTCATTATTCTAACTGCGGCAATGCAATGGTTACAAACGATCAGGGATATGGTTGCAGGTTTTCACTTCCAAACTATGCAATTGGCTATGACTGGATTTACAATGATATAAATCAATCAGTAAAAGAAGAATTTGAGCCCTGGTTTGTGAATTGGACTAAAATCTGTGCAGGCCAAACTCAAAACATCATACATGGAAAAGAAGTTCCTGGAAATTATTTTGCAGGCGAGCAATTTGCAGTTGGCCTAATGTCTCTTACTTTATACGGACATAAGCCAGAAGGAGAAATATATCTAAATTACTCTCTCCAAAATATGAGTGATGAAATTTTTGGAACACAAGCGATAAATGGAAGGTTACAATCAGGATTTGGATATGAAAGTGAGGAATATGACCGGTTAAGTTTTAGAAATTTGCTAGCTTATATGGAAGCAATAAAAACAGGAACTGATATAAATCTATTCCAGAAATACTACAATTATTTAAATAATACCGTGCATAATGTTATCCATTCTGTGCCCCCTGGCGCAGATTATCTTGCTATTGATGGAGATACTGGACATAATCAGAATCCCCTATTCAAATCTGTTTTTTATGTTTTATTAAAAGAACTGAATCCTTCAATAGAAAAAAATTATCTTAAATATTTTATTGATAATACTCTTAAAACCGATTTTTATGCTAGAGGATTATTCCATGACGAGGACTATCTTTTGTTTTATGACGATACAATTCAAGGAATTGATTACAGGCCCAATTTACAAAATAATTTAGATTTTTTTAATAAAGGAAAATTAATGATTAACTCGAGAAGTTCATGGGATTCAAATGCCATGTTCATTAATTTCTTTATTAAAGGTTATTGGTGGGATCATCTGCACTATGATTCTGGAAATTTTAACATCTGGAAAAATGGCTGGCAAGTTTTCGAGGCAGCAGGCTATGGCCTTAATATTCCTTACTATACTTGGGCCCATAATACTATGATTTTCAAAGATTCTGGGCAAGGTGACAGACCAAAAGGCTCAGCAATTGTTAATAACTCTCTGTTTAAGCAAGATTTTACATATATTAATTTTAATTTAGAAAATTTATATAATAACATAAAGCAGTGGGGGACATGCAGATATGCTTCAAGATGTAATCTTTTAAATAGCTATGATAGAAGTTTCTTTTACTTAAAACCAGATACACTATTAGTATTTGATAGATTTAATCTGGTAAATAATAACGACTCAAGAAGATGGATTTTACATTTTGCCAACGAACCAACAATTGAAGGCACTTATTTAAACAGTTCAAAAGGAATGCCCTACTGTAGTGGTGGGGCAGGTTGTGGGACCATTATAAATTGGGATCTTAGTTACAGCCTATATGAAGATGTCAATAAGGTTGTGTTGACTAACAATGGCGTAAATACCTATCTAAAAATTTTATATCCTTCTAAATATAAAATGTTTAAAGTTTATGGTGATAAAAATAAGCTCGGTGGTAACGCCCTGCTTTATTCAAGCTGGTGGGTTGATGCTAATTTTACAACAGGGAATAATTTTGATAATGTCCTTGCAGTTATAAATGTAAAAGAGAATCAACCAATGGATTCAATTCAACCCATAAATGGGAAAGATTATTCTAATGCTGAGAATTCTTATGGTGCTTTAATTGGAAATTCACAACTAATTATCTTCGGTAAATACAAAAATATGCTTGAAACCCATTATATAATTGAAAATGATGTACCTTTGAAGCAAACAATTTTAGATGTTCCACCAAGCATAACATTCATAATAACTGATAAAAAAAGCAATGGCCAGCAAAACATGATGAATATTAACTCAACGCCAGAAGGAGTTCTTTCCTTTAACACAGTTGGAAATAATTTCAAAGTAGAAAGAATTGTTCAATGTGTTGATGCAGATAGAGATGGTTATAATAAGACTTCCTGGGGTTGCGGAGCAGGAGATTGTAATGATAATAATATAATAATTAATCCAGAAGCTACAGATATAGAATGTGATGGAATAGATCAAAATTGCAATGGAAGAGACTACTGCACTTCGCATTTAAATAATATCGAAGATAAAATAATAAATATAAACGACGAAAATAATAACAATGATTTACCCAATAGATATAATGAAGATGAAGAAGAAAACCAGACTATTTGCAATAATACTTGTCTAACTGAGAAATTTGAATGTGGAGCTCAGATAATCTGTGGAACAGAAAAAAATTGTGGTGAATGTCCTGGAAGTATCTCCTGTGTAGAAGGAAAATGCATTAAAGAAGAAACCCCTCCAACAAACCAAAAAATTGTTTTTATCATTGCCGGAGCATTAATCTTTGCAATAATTATTACATTTATTTTTCTTATGATTAGAATTAAAAAATCAAAGTAAGGAATATCAAATTAAAACCGCAAAATTAAAAGAAATACTTCATCGCTTCCTGAATACTTGAAACTTCTACAATCTCGATGCCTGCTTCTTCTGTTATATTGACTTTTTTAGGTCTTGTTTCATTAGTGCACACATCTTGAGTTCCAAATTCCTGACATGATTTTACTGTTTCATAAACAACATCTCCTGACTGAAGCAAAGGCACTAAAAATAAATTAACACCTGACTTTTTTGCCACTTTTGCCTTTGCTAAAATCTCTTGCACAGGACCAATTGTTCCGTCAGAATTTATACTTCCTGTTATCATAACATTATTTTTTAATGGTTTTTCCAGCAAAGCAGATACTGTTGCCAAAGTTAAAGCAGCACCAGCACTCGGCCCCCCAATCAAAGAAGCATTTGCCCTCAAATTATACACAAAATTATAATCATTAAGATTTTTTCCAGTTATATTTCCTGCCACAAGTTTTGCTATTCTTATTGAATGCTGCGTATCTGCCCAAAAAAGCAAATTATCTATATCAGTTAAAGTCCTTCCTGTTCCGATTGTTTTTTCAACTATTAATTGAGTTATAACTCCCATTCCCTCCCCATCAACAGCAGGCAAGTTCATTACAACTCTTGTCTCATTATTCAGATTAATAAAACTCTGTTGTACAGAAACATTAGCAGTTAATTTTTGTTGTTTATGCTGTGTAGGATAAATCACAATTATTAATTTGAATAAAATTAAAATTATAACAACAGTTATAATTGCATTCCAGATAAATTTATTCTTTTCTTTTTTCATAGATAATTAATATCTCCCCAGTTCAAATCCTCTAAATCAAGGGAGATGGTCTAAGGAAGAACCGTCGGGTTCTTCTTATTTATGAGCCCGCGAGGCTCAGAACAATCTGAAGATTTTCTGATCCTTTAATTCTCTTCTATCGAATTAAAGTATTTGAACCTCTGCTCGGTTCAAATCCTCGATGCTTTATTTTTTATGAGCCCGCGAGGATTTGAACCTCGGACCCCCGCCTTACTGATATTATTATCAGAGCGATGCGCTACCAGGCTGCGCCACGGGCTCTCGATATGCTATTTATATAGTATTTGAATAAAAACTTTGTTTATAAAAGTTATGCTTGTCAAAATAGCAGGTAAATGTAAAGGTTTAAAAACCAATTTTTATATTAATTTACATGGTTAAAGGAATGTATAGCTATATTCAAAAGGCGTGGAAAAAGCCAGACATGAAGATACTTAGGCAGAGAATGCTAGAATGGAGAAAATCTCAGTCAGTAGTTAAAGTCGATAAACCTCTTAGATTAGATAGAGCAAGAGCTCTTGGATATAAAGCAAAAAAAGGCTTTGTTGTTGCAAGAGTAAAACTTCAAAGGGGTGGAAGAACAAAAACACGCCCAAGAAAAGGAAGAAGAAGCAAAAGAATGACCATTAGAAAAGTTCTAAAAATGAGTTATCAATGGGTTGCAGAACAAAGAGCTGCAATGAAATTCATGAATCTTGAGGTTCTAAACTCATACAATATTGGAAAAGATGGAATTCATTATTTCTATGAAGTTATTCTTGTAGACCCAGAAGCACCTGAAATAAAATCAGACAAAACAATAAACTGGATATGTAAGCCAGAAAATAGAGGAAGAGTATTCAGAGGACTTACAAGTTCAGGCAAGAAATCCAGAGGTTTATCAACAAAATCAAGAGAAATGAAAGTTCGCCCTTCAATAAGAGCCTGGAATAGAAGAGGAAAATAAAAATTCTATAAACAGCAAATATAATCTTAATTATTTAGCATCATAAAAAATTACAAATATTATTACTTCATAACTTTATCATTAATCAAAATTTACATAATATTTTAGCATCATATGTCAAGAACCATACCCTAAAGGGTATGGCGTGTAATTAATTCCAATGCTTCTGTTGAGATTCATTGATGTAGAATTCAACAGCTTCATTTGTTGTTGAACCAATGCTT
>Ga0247841_10008508_pt1 | contig 14752 bp, 5 predicted proteins | sample LaCruzMarch2015__2_FD_192410 | JGI IMG/M metagenome (GOLD analysis project Ga0247841, IMG submission 192410) | Freshwater microbial communities from meromictic Lake La Cruz, Castile-La Mancha, Spain - LaCruzMarch2015_18m | ecosystem: Environmental > Aquatic > Freshwater > Lake | place: Spain...
AAAGCGCGGTCAAGACGCTGTTCAAAAAAATTGTCTTGCCCGTGCCGGTCGCGCCCGCAACAAGCAAGTGCGGCATACGGGCAATATCGGCATAGATCGGGCTGCCCAAGATATCCTTGCCCAAAGCCAGCAACAAATTGGAACTCGATTGCGTAAATTGGCTCGTGGAAACCAACTCGCGCAAGCCAACGCTCGCCCGGGTCTTATTGGGCACCTCAACGCCAACCAATGATTTTCCGGGGATAGGCGCCTCAATACGGATCGATGAGCTCGCCAAGGCCAACGAAAGGTCGTTGGAAAGCGTTGTGATCTTGGAAAGCTTGATGCCCTCGGCAGGTTTTAACGCGTATTGGGTTACCGCCGGCCCGACAATGATCTCGGGCGACATTTCCACCGGAATGCCGAAATTCTCCAGGGTTCTTTTTATGACTGCCGAATTCTGAGCCGTATCGCCCGCCAAAGGCTCTGATTCACGTTTGTCCAAAAGATCAAGCGGCGGGGTCTTGTACTGTAATTTGCTGATCAGCGTACTGCGTGTTCCCAATGCTTTTTGGCCGCTCCCGTCATTTTTTTCCGTTCTTGCCGGCGCGGGTTTGTTGATCTTGGCAAATTTAGGAATCACTACAGGTCGCGAATCGATCTTTTTCTGGCCAAAAACATTCGCGATGATCGATGGCTTTTTGGCCGGAACCAATACCGGTTTTTTCTTTTCGTTGGTTTGCTTTACCGCCATTTCAAAAACCGAGAAATCAGGCATCGGCTGGCCCAAAAGCCACCAAAAGATCGATGCCGACGCCGCCATCAGCCCGCAAAAAAAGATCGCCGACACCCAATTGCCGAACAAATTGACCAAAAGCAACGCCATCCAATAGCCAAAATAACCCCCGGCGCCGGATTGGGCCGCCTCCATGTCAAAATCCGCCAGCACGCCGCTGAGGCCGAATAAAAACAATAACGATGCCAGTACAAGCGGCGCGACAAATCGCGCCGGTTTTGCCGCGAAACATATTATCCCGGCAACCGACAAAACAACCGGCAAGGCGAATACCGCCTTGCCGGTTGCAAGTTTAAACATGCCGATTATCCAATTGCCGGTCATTCCGGCCATATCAAAAAATCCCAACGTCACCGTCAACGCCACCGCCAACAAAGCGAAACCCGTGATCCATTGCCCGGTCTTCCCGGGAAGATTTACGCCAACGCGGGGCAGGCGCAGTTTAAGCTTGTTGTTGCTTTTTTTATTACGGCTGGCGCTTTTTTTCATACGCAGAAATTATGAAAATATATGGTTTTAAAATTTCGCTGATCCAAATTACCAAGATCCATCCCCCGCGAACACGGGAGATGGACTCCGGTATTTTTTTTCTACTGCTCCGCGTTACGTGCCGCGAGCGCGGCCGCGTCCTTGTTGATCTGGTAATGGAAACCGGTACCGGCAGGGATAAGCTTGCCGATAATAACGTTTTCCTTCAAACCGTCAAGCTTGTCTTCAAGCCGCTCAAGGCTGGCTTTGATGAGCACGCGCGACGTCTCTTGGAAGGATGCCGACGAAAGGAACGATCCGGTCGTCAACGCCACCTTCGAAACGCCCAGCAATACCGGCGCGTATTGGATGATCTTGCCGTTCTCCGCGGTCAATCTTTCGTTTTCCTCCAAAACCTTTTTCAATTCAACCACTTCCTTGGGAGTGAATAAGCTGTCGCCCGGATCTTTGATCTGCACCCGAGAGAACATTTGGCGAATGATCACCGCCACATGTTTGTCATGGATCGTCGCGCCCTGGGAGCTGTAAATTTGCTGGACTTCTTTAAGGATATACCTCTGGGCGGCATCCTTGCCGACAAGCTTGTATAATTCCTTAAGATCCAAGCTGCCTTCCCAAAGCGGCTGACCCTTGGCAACCTCATCACCAACTTTGACCAAAATGTTAACATTGGACGGCGCGGAAAAATCAACGATTTGAAAGCCTTTTGCGATCAATTCTTCCTTGGCATCCTTAACTTCTTTAGTCTCTTTGCTCTCTTTATCTTTCTTGGATTTGGTAACTTTTGCCGCCTCCTTGGTAGATTTGATCTTGATCCTGATGATCTTATTCTGTCCCTTTTCGGAAATTACTTCAAGCACAGTGCCATCGGCCGGACAAACCTCAGCCTTGCCTCCGGGTATGCGCGCCTCGAAAATCTCTTCCACGCGGGGAAGACCCGAAGTAATATCCGCGCCCGACGCCACACCACCAGTGTGGAAAGTTCTCATCGTCAGCTGAGTTCCCGGTTCGCCGATCGACTGGGCCGCGATGATACCCACCGCCTCTCCCAACCGCACCAATTTGTTGTTGCCCAAATCCCATCCGTAGCATTTCTGGCAAAGGCCATGAATCGTTTTGCAAGTCAGAGGAGAACGGATCAATACTTTCTCGACATTGTCATCGATAAGCTTGCGGCCCATTTCCCAATCGATAGGCTCGCCTTCGTGGACTATGACTTCCTTGGTCTTTGAAGACTTGATGGTCTCCATAGAAACATGGCCAACAAGCTTGTAAAGGAAATTCTGTCCGATCGCCTCCGAATCCTTGAAATAAACATAGAAACCTTCGGTATCACCACAATCAACTTCCGATATGATCGCCTCATGGGCCACATCGACCAAGCGGCGCGTCAGATAACCCGCGGTCGAAGTGCGCAACGCCGTATCCACAGTACCTTTGCGCGCGCCATGAGTGGAATTAAAGTATTCCAGCACATCCAAACCTTCTTTGTAGGAATTCTTAACGGGAAGCTCGATAATATCACCCGACGGATCCACCACCAAACCCTTCATACCCGCCATCTGCACCGGCTGGGACCAGGAACCGCGCGCTCCCGCGTCGATCATCTGGAAAACCGAACCGTCACTGCTCAACGTTTTAGGTACCAGGGCTTCTATGGTCGATTTCGCTTTTGACCAGATCTCAATGATCTTGCTCTTTTTCTCATCCTTGGACAAAAGCCCCTTCTTGAAGTAGTCCTCGGTCTTTTCGACTTCCTTTTCGGCATCTTTAATGATGCCCGGTTTTTCCACCGGTACATGCAGATCATCCATGCCCCAGGAAATTCCGGAAACCGTGGAATATTCAAAACCAAGCTCCTTTATCAAATCCAAAGTATCTTCGATTGTTTTGGTCTCATACTTCCTGATGATATCTTCGGCAATGCTTTCCAAATCCTTAACCTTGACCATCTGATTAACGTAACGGAAATCATCCGGCAAAGTGCGATTGAAAATAATGCGTCCGACCGTAGTTTCGGTAATTCCCGGCGCCGACGGCTTGATATTCCTCACTTTGATCTTGGCGCGCAAATCGACATCGCCAAATTCATAGACCAATATCGCGTCTTCGGGATTGGCAAATATCTTGTCTTCACCCTTGGCACCCGCGATCTGGGTGGTAAGCCAATAGCATCCCAAAACCATATCCTGGTAAACCGTCACTACCGGCGTGCCTTTCGCGGGCTTGAGCAAATTCAAACTGGAAAGCATCCTTTCGCGCGCCTCTTTTTGCGCCATATCGGAAAGCGGTAAATGCACCGCCATCTGATCGCCGTCAAAGTCGGCATTGAACGCCTTACAAACCATCGGATGGATCTGAAGCGCTTCGCCTTCGATCAATATCGGGCGGAATGCCTGGATGCTCAAGCGATGCAAGGTCGGGGCGCGGTTTATCAACACCAACCGGTCCTTCACCACTTCTTCCAGGATCGCCCAAATCTCATCGGTCTCGGCCTCGATCAGGCGCGAAGCGCCACGAACGTTAAACGCCATTTCCTTTTCCAGTATCCGGCGGATAACGAAAGGCTTGAACAATTCCAACGCCATTTTCTTGGGGATGCCCACCTGGTCCAAACGTAAACGCGGACCGACGACGATCACGGAACGTCCCGAATAATCCACGCGCTTGCCCAAAAGGTTCTGGCGGAAACGGCCCTGTTTGCCCTTCAACATATCCGCCAAAGATTTCAACAAACGGCGGCCACCGGTAGTCGCTTGCGTGGTGGTGCCCTTCCTCATTCCGTTATCGATCAAAGAATCGACCGCCTCCTGCAACATGCGCTTTTCGTTGCGCACGATAACTTCCGGCGCGCTGATCTCCTGCAAATATTTCAAACGATTGTTGCGGTTGATGACGCGGCGATAAAGATCGTTAAGATCGGAACTGGCATAGCGCCCGCCGTCAAGCTGCACGATCGGCCTCAAATCCGCGGGAAGCACCGGCAACGCCGTGGTCAGCATCCATTCCGGACGCACACCGGCCTGCACCATCCCTTGCAAAAGCTTCAACCGGATATATATCTTGCGTTTTTCCTCGGGCGACGCGTCCGCCAATAATTTTTTAAGGTCTTCGATCACATTCTCCATGTTAACGTTCTCGCAAAGTTTGCGGATCGTTTCCGCGCCGGTACCGGCCGAAAAACACTGGCCGAACTTCAGCGACAGATTGCGGTACTCCGCCTCGGAGATAACGCGCATGAATTGGATACTGTTGAACTCCTGCTTGGCACGGTCGCGCGCGTCGCGCAAATCCTCAAGCGCTTCCTGGAGCTCTTTTTGAGTTGACTTATCTTCCTTTTCGAAGATCTTTTTCTGGGTCCGGGTCTTTTCCGCGTACTCCGTCTCGATTTCGGCGGCAACCTTCTTCTTTTCGTCTTCGTCAACCGTAATGATCACATACGAGGCGAAATAGATGACTTTTTCAAGCTGCAACATCGGCAGGTCCAAAACCTGGCCGATGCGCGACGGCACGCCGCGCAAGAACCAAATATGCGAAACCGGGCAAGCCAATTTGATATGGCCCATCCGATCGCGGCGCACACTACTCTTGGTAACCTCAACGCCGCACCGGTCGCAAACTATCCCCTTATAGCGGACACGCTTATACTTACCGCAATAACATTCGTAATCGCGTTCCGGACCGAAAATCTTCTCACAAAACAGCCCGTCCTTTTCCGGCCGCTGCGTGCGGTAATTGATGGTCTCGGGTTTGGTGATCTCGCCGTGCGACCAGGAAATGACCTCTTCGGGAGAAGCCAATTTTATCCTGATTGATTCTAAATCTTCTACTCGCATAGGTTTAAAACTTTTAACTATTAACTTATGACCCTTAACAATAGGATTTACACACCCTCCTCTTGTTAATCGTTAATGGTTAACGGTTAATGGTTGAATTTATTCGGCCGCTCTCTCTTTAACTTCGACGCTCAACCCCAGCGACTTCAATTCGCTGACCATAAGGTTGAAAGCCGCGGGAATATTGGGATTCTTGATCTGCTCTCCGCGCAAAATCGTTTCATACGCGGCGGCACGGCCGGCGATATCATCTGATTTTATCGTCAACATTTCCTGCAAAGTGAATGCCGCTCCGTAACCTTCGAGAGCCCACACTTCCATTTCGCCGAAACGCTGTCCTCCGAACTGCGCTTTTCCGCCCAAAGGTTGCTGGGTGATCAACGAATACGGCCCGATGCTGCGGGTATGGATCTTGTCCACCACCATGTGGATCAGTTTCATCATGTAGATGTAACCCACGGTAATCTTGCCCGGGAACTGCAAACCGGTGCGTCCATCGAATAATTTTTCCTTGCCGTCCTCGGATAATCCGGCTTTCTTCAACTCCACCTTGATATCCGCTTCGGTCGCGCCGGAAAGAGAAGGCGTGATCGCGTGATATCCAAGCTCGTGCGCGGCATAACCCAAATGGGTTTCCAATATCTGGCCCAGGTTCATACGGGAAGCCACGCTCATCGGATTCAATATCATATCAACCGGAGTTCCGTCTTCCAAATACGGCATTTCTTCAACCGGCAAAACGCGCGAGATGACACCCTTGTTGCCATGGCGCCCTGCGAGCTTGTCGCCCGCGCGCACCTTTCTCAACTCGGCAATTTCGATCTCGATGCGCTTGATCACGCCCGGGTCAAGCTTGTGCCCCTGTTCGCGGGAGAATATTTTCACCCCCACCACGCGCCCGCGCTTGCCATGCTCCATCATCAGGGAAGTATCCTTCACATCCTTGGCCTTCTCTCCGAAGATCGATCTTAGCAAACGCTCTTCGGCGGTAAGCTCCTGCTCGCCCTTGGGTGATATCTTACCTACCAAAATATCGTTTGGCTTGACCTCGGCGCCGATGCGCACCACTCCTTCCTCATCCAAGTCCTTCAATTTTTCTTCGGAAACATTGGGAATATCGTAAGTGGTCATTTCCGGGCCCAATTTGGTTTCACGCACGTCGCAGGCAAAATTCTCCATGTGGATCGTGGTAAACTTCTCCGCGTCCACAAGCCGCTCGCTCAGCAGGATCGCGTCTTCAAAGTTACCGCCGCGCCACGAAGTGAACGCCACCAGGATATTGTGCCCCAACGCCAAATGGCCGTCAACGATCGATCCGCCATCGCACATCGCTTCGCCTTTTTTTACTTTCTTGCCTTTTTTGGCGATCGCGCTCTGATGGAAGCAAGTGTATTGATTGGTCCTTAAGAATGTCCTTAAATAATAAGTTTTCTCGCCCAGATCCTTGTCGTCGTATTTTACCGTAATGTGGCTGCCGTCAACCTCGGTGATGACGCCGGGACCTTCCGCCAAGAGGATATGGCCGGAATCATGGGCGATCCTTTCCTCGCTGCCGGTCATCACCAGCGGCGGATCAGGTTTCACCAAAGGCGTGGATTGGCGCTGCATATTCGAACCCATCAACGCGCGATTGGCATCGTCATTCTGCAAGAACGGAATCAGCGAAGTGCCCACCGAAAGGATCTGCTGGGACGAAACATCGATATAGTCGATCTCGGCGGGAGTACAAATGCCCGGCTCACCCTTCAAACGCGCTTCAACCTTCTTAGGGGTCATGTTCCGCTTTTCGTCCAGAGGAACGATCGCGGTCGCGATATTGAATTTTTCTTCCTCGTCGGCGGTCATGTAGATCAAGTCATCGGTCACCCGGCCCTTTTCCACCCGGAAATAAGGGGTTTCCAAAAACCCGAAATCATTGATTTTCGTGTATGCCGATAGATAGCCCACCAACCCGACGTTCGGACCTTCAGGCGTTTGTATCGGGCAAATGCGGCCGTAATGCGAAGGCTGCACGTCGCGCACTTCAAAACCGGCGCGCTCGCGCGTCAAACCACCCGGACCGGTCGCGGCCAGGCGGCGCTTGTGTTCCAACTCGGACAACGGATTCTCATTGTCCATGAACTGAGACAGTTGAGAGGAGGAGAAAAATTCCTTGATCACCGCCATTACCGGCCGGGGATTGATCAATTGTATCGGCGCCAAGCTGAACACTTCCAGTGTTGACATCCGGTCCTTGATAATGCGCTCCATCCGCATGAAACCGAGGCGCAGACGATTGACCAAAAGTTCGTTTAAAGTGCGGACGCGGCGGTTACCCAAATGATCGATCTCGTCGGGCTTGGCCGTCGGGTCGTTGTTCAAGCGGATGATCTCGCGGATCACGGCAACGATATCGTCCACCGTCATCACGCGATCGGAAACTTCCACTTTGTCGCGCGCCTTGCCGTTCTTGTTAAGTTGGGGAAGTCTCTTCCACATCTTCCAGCGGCCAACCTTGGAAAGATCGTAGCGCTCGAACTTGAAGAACATGTTCCAGATCAACTCTTTGGCGGTATCCGCGGTCGCCAGATCGCCCGGGCGCAAACGCTGATAGATCTCAACCAAAGCCTCGGCCTGGTTATGCGTAGGATCTTTCTTGATGGTTTCTTCGATAAAATCGATCTCCCCGTTATTAACGTCGGAGAACAGCTCCTTGATGGCGTTATCGTTATCAATGCCAAAAGCCCGCAACAAGGTCGTTGCCGGTACGCGGCGCTTGCGATCGATCTTTACTCCGATAAAACCGGTATGCGCGGTCTCGAATTCAAGCCAGGAACCGCGGTTAGGGATGATCTTGGTGCCAAAATAGTTCTGGCCGCCAATGTTTTGCGCCGAAAAGAACACACCCGCGGAACGGATCAATTGGGAAATGCAAACCCTCTCCACGCCGTTCACGATGAAACTGCCTCTTTCGGTCATCAACGGAAAATCACACAAAAAGATCTCCTGGATCTTCACCTCCTTGGTCTTTAAGTTGACCAGTTTGGTCTTGATCCTGATCGGCACCTCATAGGAATCATTGTTCATCCGCGCGTCCAGATCGTTCTTGTATTTCGGCTCATCAAGCTTGAAATCCTCGATCCACAGCTCAAGCTCCTTGCCGGTATAATCACGGATCGGCGAAATCTCCGAAAAAAGCTCGCGAAGATCATTCTCCCAGAACATATCCCAACTTTCCTTCTGAAGCACGAGCAAATACGGCAAAGGCAAGGAAACTTTGGCTCTGCCGAAATCTTTTGTTTTTAGCGCCACCATAAAATTTTTAAATCCAAAGTTTAAAATTCAAATGTCAAATAAAATCCAAACCCGGGTAATGCGGCATTTGCGATTTTGGGCTTGATTTGACAGTTGTTTGGGCTGTTGGACCATTGCCGGATTAACTTTAACCAGCTTAAAAGTTGCTCCGGTGACCAATCGTTCAACAGTCTCTTATCGTTTGGATTTTGACGTTATCACACCTGAAAATATCTTAAAATACAAACACTAAAAAACAACGCAAAAATCAAAAATACCCTGTCTTTTTTTAGGGTATGCGTTTATTTTGTAATTATGAAATAATACCGATCAAGGCCGCGAAATTAATTAGGCCGCCACCAAATTTTTCCCATTTCGCGACGGAAAAAACCTTGTGGCAAGTCTTTACCTCCAACAACTAAAAATTGTATCAAATAAACCAAAAAATGTCAATTTTGTGTTTTTTACGCCTTAAATGGCACAGTGGCCCGGCAAAAACCGTCCCAACGCTAGGGCTGCGGGCCGGCCTCCCTTTGGCCGGAGGCCGCTCCGGCCGGATCGGCAATCTCAAAGCCGTCAACCTCCGGACCGGGTTCCATTTTACCGCCGGACGGCATTTCTCCGGGCACGGGAGCCGCTTGCGGTGCGTCTTGCGCCGGAACCCCGGAAGGGATCTCGCCGCCCGCGGACGGCTGTATCGATTCCGCGGGCCCGGTCAGCGAATTGCCATCCTTTAAATTTTGAATGGCTTTCGCAACCTTTTCCCTCGATTCCGAATCATCGGCAGGTAAAAGGGTCGCGATTATCTCCAACTCCCTGATCGCGCTCTTCTTATCCCCCTCCTGGTCAAAGATCAAAGCCAGATCATAATGCGGATCGATATACTGCCCGCGCAAACTTATCGCTTTATTGAAGCTTTCCTTGGCCTTGCCAACATCTTTTTTTATTCCATAAACTTGGCCGATCTCGGTCCAGAGCAAAGGATTGTTCGGCTCCAAAGCAAGCGCCTTCTGATACATTTCCAACGCGCGCGAATCAAACCCTTCTTCAAACCCCAGCAATTGCCGGTAAATATAGCCGCGATTGACCCAATTTGCCGAATTGCCGGGATTGGCAAAATCCGTGCTTAACGCCGCCACGTCCAAAGCGTTCAGAAAATAGGGTCTGGCGGCCGCGAATGCCTCCTCGGCTTTAACTCCCTCTTTTTTCAGTTCCACCTGCCCGCGCATTAAATACATTTGCGAAAGACCCACCAGATAATTATCCTGCGTACGGCCGGTATAGCCGACGGCCGATTCAAGACCCTTGATCGCGCCATCCAAATCATTATTTTGCATCGCCTTTGCCGCCGCCAAAAATTGGGCCTCGGCATAATAACGTTTTATGTTCCACGCCAACAAACCAAGCCCCAAGACCATAATAACGACAAACACCAAGGATGCCGCGTAACTCGATCTTTTTGAATTCAACGAAAACGCCGATAAATTGCCACCGGCCAAAATCACCAAGCCAAGAAACGCCCAGAACAACATCGCCAAGCTTAAATTAAAAGGATAACAAAAAGACGCCACCACTATCGCCGTCCAACCGCTGAATACCGCCAAAGGCAGCGCCGATTCTTCTTTTTCGCCGGTCAACGCCCGAAATCCGGCAACGGTCCACGCGCCGATCATCAGTAAAAACACCGCCACCCCCAGCAAACCCGTTGTCGCGGCGCGATTGATCACTTCCGAAGACCCGGAAAAAAATGTCAGGTTCCAACTGACGCTATCCTGATTGGCAAACTGGGGTTTAAACCTTACATAATCATACGCGAAAGTTCCGGGACCGGAACCAAAGAAAAACGACGGGAAAGACTGCCTTAAGACGCTCAGTGTTATATCTATGGCAACCTCCTGCCGTAAAACCGCTTCCACAACCTTGCTGTCTTGGGACGCGCTCACGGATTCATACATCCTTTCCCGCGCAAAAATATTAAATACGGCAAACGAAACCGAAACAAGCATCAACACAAACAACGCGCTCTTGGCCTTCCCGCCTTTACCCACAAATCTCGAATCGCTTATCGAAAAAATAAAAGCGAACAAGGCTCCAAAAGCCAATACCATCCAGGGAACAAGGGAAAAATCATAATTGACGCCCGCGGCTTTGGAAGGAAAATACACGGTAAGCGCATTATTGAAAAAAACCATCGCCGAAAACAGAACCGCGGCGCTAACCGACATCAAAACACGATATGGATTTTTTTGCGCGAACAACAACGGGAAAATAGCCGCTAAAACAACCGCTGAGAACAGCACCAAGCCATTGACCGTTCCGATAGTATTGAAAGATGTGCTTTTGGTGTATTCGAAAAACGGCAAAAGATAAAATCCCAAAGACTGGATAACGCCATAAACCGCGGCCAGCGTCGCCGACACCGCGACGACCGCCAGCAGCTTGTAGGATTCCTCCTTTTTAAAATTATTGACGATCAACAAATAGAAAAGGGCCAGACTTAACGCCGAAATAAAACTTTCCGATACCGGCAAAGGAGCTCCCCACAAGCTGCCGTAACGATACAAAGAAAAAAGGCTCGAAATAAAAGCCACGGCAGTGATTGCCGCGACAAAAAAATGCAACGGAGTGCGGATGATCGCCACTTTCTTTTCCGCCACCGCGGCCAATGCCCAAACAAAGAACCCTAAAGCGGAGACAACAAACAACAAAAACTGCTTTTGGAAATCCAAAGTATTACCGCCAAAAGGTAATGTAAAAATCGGAATAAGAAACAAAACAATGTAAACCGCGATTTTAGGAATGATTTTTAACACAATTTTTTTATTATAATTCTATTGTATCCTTTCAAAAGATCCGGCACAACTGCGGAAGGACCCTGTCCCGGATCATTGGTCTTTGGCGCCGATGCCAACATCGGGATACGCGATGATCCCCTGGATTATCCCTAAAACGGAGAAAGTGGCAATGAGATTGGAACCACCGTAGCTGACCAGCGGCAACGGCAGCCCGATGATCGGCAAAAACCCGATATTGACGCCGATATGGATCGCGGATTCGGCAACCAGCAACACCGCGAAACCCGCCGCGAACAGTCTCGAAAAGTTATCGCGGGAACGCAGCGCCGCCCAAGTGATCCGCCATAGCAACAAAAGCATCAAAAACAACAACACGACAATACCGAATATCCCGAATTCCTCGCTGATCGCGGCGAAAATGAAATCCGTCTGCGGCTCGGACAAAAACCCGTATTGCGTCTGCGATCCGCCGCCGATGCCTTTGCCGAAAAACCCGCCGACGCCCACCGCGATCTTTGACTGGTTCTGGCTCCAGGAAACACCCAAGGGGTCATAGGGAACAAAAAAACTCATGATCCTCGCCTTTTGGTAATCCATCATTAAAAACATCCAGCCAAACGCGAACACCGCCAAAAAACACAACGAAAGCGCCAAAAAATGGCGCGCCTTGATGCCGGAAATTATCAACATGCCGATCCAAAGGCTGAATATCACCAGGCATGGCCCCAGATTGGGTTGGAAGAATATGAGCACCGCGGGCAGCCCCACGTAAAAACCGGTAAGAAGCACGTGCCTTATCTGATACATTTCCGAATGGCGGCTGGAAAAATATTTCGCCAGGAGCACGACCAGCACCGGCTTTAACAATTCTATGGGATCCAATGTCACCAGGCCAAGATCATACCAAGTTCTCACCCCGCGATTAAGCGATCCGAAAAAATAAAGCCCCGCCAGCGCCAAGATCGATAAAAAATACAGCGCGAGTATCAACGCCGGACTTTCACGGAGCGCGCGCCAATCAAAAAAACTCAACGCCAACATCGAAAAAAAACCGATACCCAAAAAAACCGCTTGTTTGTTGAAATTGTTAAAATCGCCCGCGTGGATCGAGCTGCTGTAAATGGAAACCAGCCCGATCCCGGCCAAAAGCAGGGCGGCAAGCACCATGATCCAATCCAACCGCTTGAAATGTGAAATAATAAAATTCATTTTTCCAATAAACACAACCACAAAACAAAACACAAAAAGAACACGATCTCATCTTAATATCATCACTTAAGATAATAATTTTAAAAACTCCGGCTCATCTAGAATACTTACACCCGATTCCCGCGCCTTGGCAAGTTTTGATCCGGGATTGGCGCCGGCCACCAGATAATCGGTGCTCTTCGACACCGATTCCACCGCTGCGCCGCCCAACTCGCGGATGCGGTCTTTGGCCTCCTGGCGGCTCATGGTATCCAACGTACCTGTGACCACAAAAACCTTGCCCGCCAATTTTCCCTGCGGCCGTTGATATGGTTCGATGGATACGCCCGCCGCAAAAAGCTTACCGGTCAGCTTGATATTTTTAGGTTTTGAAAACCATTGATGGATCGACTCGGCCACCACCGGGCCGATGTCGGCCACACCCTGTAATTCATCCAGCGACGCCTCGCTGATTTTTTTGAAGCTTCCGAAATGATCGCTCAAAGCGCGGGCGGTCTGCTCGCCCACATTGCGTATCCCCAACGCGTAAATAAACCGCGGCAAGGTTATCCTCTTTTTTAAATTTATCGCGGCCACCAAGTTCTTTGCCGATTTTTCGGCAAACCGTTCCAACGGCAGCAAATCACCTTCCTTGAGATTGAATATATCGGCCGCGTCACGGATCAATCCTTCGTCGATCAGATGTTCAACGATCTTGGGGCCCATGCCATCGATGTTAAAAGCCGCGCGGGAAACAAAATACCCCAGGTTCCTTTCCTGGATCGCGAAACATTCAGGATTGGCGCAGCGCCAAACCACCTCACCCTCAATTTTTTTCACCGTGCCGCCGCAAATAGGGCAAACCGAAGGCATATTGAAGTCCTTTTCACTGCCCGACCGCAATTCCGGCAAAACTTTCATGATGTCGGGAATAACGTCACCGGCACGCCCCACCACCACCGTGTCGCCGATCTTTAACCCCAAGCGGCGGATCTCATCCTCATTATGCAGCGTGGCACGGCTGATCATGACCCCGCCCACCTCAACCGGCCGCAAGACCGCTACCGGCGTTAACGCCCCGGTGCGCCCGACCTGCACCAAAATATCCTCGACAATGGTCGTGGCCTGTTTCAATGGAAATTTATAAGCGATCGCGCCTTTGGGAGTCTTGCCCACCACGCCCAATTTCTTAAAAATGGCATTATCGTTGATCGCCACCACAATGCCATCGATCTCATAAGGCAGTTTTTCGCGATTTTTATACCAGTATTCGCGAAACGAAAATACATCGTTTAAATCCTTACAAAACCTGTTGAACTTATTATTGGTTTTAAATCCGGCAATTTCCAGGAATTTATGCTCTTCCTCATGGGTCAGCTGCCCGTAATCGCTGACCAGCGAATAACAATTGGAATCCATCCGGCGGGACGCGGTGACTTTCGGATCCAGCTGGCGGATCGATCCGGCCGCCAGGTTCCTGGGATTGGCAAATTGCGGCAACCCGTTTTTTGCCTGTCTTTTATTGATCGATTCGAATTCACGCTTGGTAATGATCACCTCTCCGCGGACGATCACGCGCCTGAGGCCGTTCTCCGCGACCACGCCCGCCATGGCGTCCAAGCCGGCTTGGCGCAGATCCCCGGCCACAAGCGCCGCGGCGCGGAGCCGTAACGGGATCGCTTCGATCGTTTTTAAATTATTGGTAACGTTTTCGCCGATCCGGCCGTCGCCGCGCGTGCTGCCCACCGCAAGCATCCCGTCTTCATAGATAAGTTCTATGGCCAAACCGTCGAGCTTCGGCTCGCAATAAAAATCAACCCTGGGCACATCCTGGGCCGGAATGTTTTTTTTGGCCCGGTCCAGCCAATCGATCATATCCTGATTCGAAAACGCATCGTTGAGTGAAAGCATCGGCGTTTCGTGGCCGTACTTTACAAACTTATCCAAAGGCCTCCCGCCCACCCTCTGCGTCGGTGAATCGGGCGACACAAACTCGGGAAACTCGGTCTCCAAATCAAAAAGCTCTTTTTTTAAAGAGTCGAGCGCTTCATCGGAGATCACTAGCTTATCCAGAACATGGTAAGCGTAGCGATAGTCATTGATCAATCCCGCCAATTTCCTTATCCGTTCTTTGGCTTCCGGCTTATTCATATGTCATCTTTACAACTGGACCATTATCACGCGCTGTGTATCAAGATATTTTCCTACTGATTTTATGCACAAAAAACCCACCGGACACAATGCCGACTCGACATTCGTAAGTGCGGTAACGGTATAAAAAGCCCCGCCCAACACACCCCCCGAAGGAACCGGGCAAACATATTGGCCCCCGCTGAGCGGGCAAGCCGCTTGGTAATTAGTGGTGTCGATAACCTGCCCCGAATACCACGGATAAA
>Ga0247841_10008509_pt1 | contig 14751 bp, 2 predicted proteins | sample LaCruzMarch2015__2_FD_192410 | JGI IMG/M metagenome (GOLD analysis project Ga0247841, IMG submission 192410) | Freshwater microbial communities from meromictic Lake La Cruz, Castile-La Mancha, Spain - LaCruzMarch2015_18m | ecosystem: Environmental > Aquatic > Freshwater > Lake | place: Spain...
GGAGCCGAGAATCAGAGTCGGATGTTTGCGTTTGTTCGCGGCGACGCGAATACCCTGTTTGCCGTATTCAATCGTCACTCCGATCCTCAAACCTTCACCTTTCAGTTCGGCAACACGGATGGCACCGCAGCCGACCCCCTTGCCCCGATTTTTGTTTCTACGGGAAAACCTGCCGATGTCCAAGTTCAGCAGAAAGACGGGAAAGCCAGTATCACTTTGCCTGGTTTTACAGGCGCACTTCTGAAGCAGAAATAGGTCACCGCCGGGGTTCTTTTTTAGGCCGCTCTAGCTCGAACAAATTGCCCCTTTTTCGGTCTAAAAAGTGTGGCTAACTCAATTTGGTTAAGAAGCTTCGTTAGGACAGCTGATTTAAAGCTTAAATCTGTTGATTATTAGATATTTACATATATCTCAATGGAACTGTTCAAAATTGGCTTAATTTTTGCCTCTATCCCTTTAAAAAGCATAAACTTGTGCCAATATATTTATTGAGAGTAATTGAAATGAAATTTTGTAACTCAAAGACATGTCGTGGTTTGCTTCTTTTTGGAGCGTTCCTTTTTTCGTCTTTTTCGAGAGCCAACCAGTCCGACGCAATCCTTCAATATTTCGGAACTTCTTGGAACGATATCGCTTTAAAGATGCCGGAACTGGCTGAAGCAGGGTACACCGCACTTTGGCTTCCACCCCCTTTTAAGGGAACCAGCGTCTGGGACGTAGGTTTCGGCACCTTTGACCGGTTTGATTTGGGTGACAAGGATCAGAGTGGAACCATCCCCACCAAATACGGCACGGCGGCCGAACTCCAAAATCTCATCGAAACGGCCCACCGGTTCGGCCTCCGGGTCTACTTCGACAACGTCATGGCCCATAATGGCGGGCCCATCCCGGGTTCCGATGAAAACACCTCCATCTACGCCCAACCCGGCTTTGTCCCGGAGGATTTTCACCTCCAAAGAACCTCCGATGGATATTACCGCAACTGGCCAGGCATCGAATGGGGAAAAAATGACGAATGGCAGATCCTGAACCGGAATCCCTTCGGCCAGGACATCGCCCACGAAAATCCCAACACGAGCTTCGGGCTGAACGAGAATGATGATTTTCCCAAGTACGTCGGGATCCGGCAACCGAACAATCCTGAATACTACCCGGATACCGATTTGCCCATCGCCATCACCCGCACCAGCGGAAATTTCACGACTTACCCCTTTGCGAACAAAGAGCCTTTTAACGATTCGGGCTACTTAAAGTCCGGCTCCCGCATCGGGGCGGGCAACGGGCGTTTTGATTGGGACGACACCGACGGTGACGGCCAACACGACTCCGGGGAAATCTCGGAAGCCTTCACCGACACCGGCGTGGATCCGCTGATGCCCGGCCGTAATACCGCGGCCTGGGGCTTCGGAGACGGCAAGTACAACATGGGCAATCCGGTTCCCGAGGATGTCAACGCCATGCTGATCCGTGCCCTCCGCTGGTTCACCGACCAGTACAAACCAGACGGCTACCGTTTGGACGCCGTAAAACACGTTCCGAACTATTTTTTTGGCGAAATGTCCGCTAGCACTAAAGACAGCAGCAACGCTGGTTATCTGGGGGAAGCCAATGTCCAGTTCAACCTCTCACGGGGTTTCAGTGATTGGAACAATCACCGGGATACCACCTTCAGCGACAATCCCCGGGATGATTTATTTTACTACGGCGAGCATTTGGGCTCCCCCCCCGCGGAGGGACCCTATCTGGCTGCAGGCATGCGAATCGCCAACGACACCTTCCTTAACACCGTAAAAGATAGCGCCCTAGGCAATAATTTCACCGGCTTGGATTCCGAGGGCTTCGCCATGTACGACGGCGTGAACACAGGAATGAAGTATCCGATGAGCCACGACAACAACTCCCTTTGGGCCGGCCACAAGGAACTGGCTTTTCTGCTCACTTACCTCACCGCGGGACCCGGCATTATCTATACCGACGGGTACAACCAGTCCACCGGACCCAACTATTTTCCCAAGATCGCCCAGCTGCCGTTTTTGGGTCAGTTCGAATCCTCTTACGCCACCAACATCCTCTCTATTTACCAGAACTTCGGCCGCGGGAATCAAGTTGGAAAGTATTCAACCAAGGATTTTGCCGCGTTTGAGCGACGGGACAAAACGGAAAACGCCACGATGAGTGATGCTGACGGCACGGTTCTGCTTGTGTTGTTGGGGCGCTACGGCGTTGCGGGTGGCCAAAATCCTGATGCTGACTGGAGCACAACTTTCCCGGTGGGCACTCGCTTGAAGAACTACTCCTACCATGGCGGTCCGTTTTATGTGAGCGTCAACGCCCAGGGCAAAATCCGGAATGACTCGGGCAATGTCGTCCTTGTGGACGGCGGAAAATACTTCGCCTTTTCCTGGGACAATCCGGAACTGCCTCTGGTCTGGAAAAACTCCCCTGCGAGCGACGTTTCCCCCATCACCATCACCCAAAACGGGCAACCTGTCTCCCGGATGACTTACCTCTCCCCGGACGGCGTGGACGGGGATGCCAACCTCAATGCGGGTGGACGATCAATTCCCAGGGTCACCTCGGGTTCCAATCTATCTTTCCATGTCAGGGCAGACGGTTCGGCCGAAAATGTAATGCTAAAACTGAACGGTGGCATGGATCTCAACTCGCACATGAACCTTGGTTCCACCAACGCCGACAAACGGGACAACCCTCCCGCCCTTTCTCGGGAGACCTTTCTGGGTTACGAACAGATGCGTTACGTCCAGAGGGTCAGGGAAAAGTTTGCCGCGGCCGTGACACAGAGCAACAACATCATCGGATCTTCCGGTTCGGTCACCTGGCGAATCTCTCCCGATGGCACGGCCTCCATAAATCCCACGGGCGACACTTTTAACTACAGCGGGTATTGGCCGAGTTGGGTTAACCACGATCCAAATGCGATCAACGCCCCGGTCTCTAACGAAGGGGCCCTTACCGCGCGCCAGCTGGAAACCAACGGCGGCACCATCACCCTCCGGGCCAAGGTGGGCAGCTCTTTCCAATGGGACAAAGCCTGGGTCTACTACACGCTCACCAACACCACCAACTCCACTTATCCCGAAGGCAGCGCGGGCTTCCCGGGAGCCGGCGCCCAGGTTGCCGAAATGACCTGGTACGCCAACCAAGTGGAGGGCTCCGCCACCAACGATTGGATTGTTGCCACGGGCCTGCCAGTTCCATTAGCGGGCCAGGAACTGCGCTACAAAATCGGCGTCGCCCAGACGAATGTGGCCAGCGTGTTCCCTTCCACTTCCGAAAACATCCGGGTCAAGCAGCGAATGGAAACCGTTTTCTCCATCACCAACTTCAACGCCGCGACCGCCCGCTACCGCCCCCATAACGACTACGGGAAGGAGCAAACCAACGGACTTACCGACGGCTTCCACGTCCTCCGTGCCCGGGCTTTTCTCCAGCGGCATGGACGCGCTGCTATTTACAACACCTTCGTCCAGCCGTTTTATTACGACACCCAACGCCCCCTTGGGGAAATCCTGTACCCCACCGAGAGGGAAACTCTGGGCTCCGCTTCCTACGAGGCGGTCGTGCGGACCGACAGCCAGACCACGGAAGTCTGGTACCGGATTGCTGACGGCGATGCACGCAACGACGACAGCCCCACGGGAAAAAACAACGGCAACGGGGCTTGGGTTAAGGCTTCCCGGGCGGCCATGACCACCGCTCTCGCCAAAACCATGGAGAAGGAATGGCGATTCAACTACGCCAATATCCCCTCCACCGGAAGCGCCACCCTCCAGGTGCGTTTGCGGGAGCTCAGCTCCTCCACCGATATGGCCCTGACTGACGACACGGTAGGCCACTTTACCACCCTCACCCGCACCGTGACTACCCGCGCCCCCTCCTTCGCCTTTCTTTTCCCTTCCACCAACGGCGCCGTGCTGGGCACAAACTACACGGTGAAGGTGGGGGTGGACAAAACGCTCACGGCCAGGCTTTCCGACGATCAAATCAAGGACCGTTTCGCGTTGAAAATTACCAGCCGGGGTGGTCTTACCCTGCCACGGTCAAGTTTTACCGTGGTGCGCAATGAAACTTCTTCTGCCGATGCCATCGGCTTCAACCTCCCCAATCTCAACAACGGCATCCCCAGTACCGTGGACACCCTCGAGGCCACCTGGCTCGGCACGACCCCGCCCCTCACTGCCGTACTCACGTTCAAGCCCGACACCAACGGCCCGGTAGTTCCCTTCCTGGAGTTTGCGACTCCTACCAACAATGGCCTTGCCGCCACCATCAATAACGCCCCCGGAAACACCAACACCGTGGTGGAAATTCGGACCGCCGCAGTCGTCAGCAACGCGCCCACCTTAACCACCACGCCTTTTCTGACTATCCTATCCCCTAGCACTGGGAGCCTCGAACTGGGGAACGAGACAAAATTGTGGACCTTCCAAGTTTCAGGTTTACAGGCGAACAACTACGTTTTCACTGCATCATCCGGGGCCACCACCAACAATCTCGCCGTGACGGTGGGTTTCCCCGATCCGTCCAATCCTGACGATGACGGAGACGGACTGTCCGACGCGATCGAGTTGACAGCCGCCAGCCTCCCCCAGACCAGCGCGGACTCCTGGAACAACGGCCAAGTTCATTTGGCCAACATCTCCGGCAAGTCCTCACCTTTGCTCGCCGATACCGACGGGGACGGCTTATCTGACGCCTTGGAGCTGGGTTGGCGATCTCTAGGCGACCTCGATCCGCCCCTCTACGCGGTTTTGGAGCATGCCGGCATCGTTCCCGGAGTGGGTTCCGCCAGCCGGGGAGACGACCGTAGTCGGCTGGCCTTTGGATCCACCACCGACCCTGCCAAAAACGACACCGATGGGGACGGAATTCCCGATGGCATCGAAGATACCAACAAAAACGGCTGGACGGATGGTGACGGCAAACCCCTTCAGCTCACGGCCACGATTGCCCAGTATACCAACAGTGCCAATCGCCCGAATACCGGTGACTGGCCCAACCAACGAATCGACTCCTGGGAGACCTGGACGGAAACCAGCCCGAACAAATGGGATTCAGACGACGATGGACTGGGGGACGGTGAGGAAGACACCGATCGAGATGGCCAGCTTGATTCCGGGGAAACCGACCCCAAAAAATGGGACACCGATGGGGACGGTCTTGCGGACAAGTGGGAAAAGGACAACGGCCTCGACCCACGGGATGATGGCGGTGTGGCCGGCTTCGAGAACCTGACCGGGTTAACTGGCATCACCTCCAACCCCAACGGCGGAATTAGCGATCCTGACGGGGATGGTCGCTCCAACCTTCAGGAACAGGCTGCTGGCACCAACCCCCGGGTCGCTGATTCTCTCCTGAGTCAGCCGACCAATTCAGGCGCTGCCCCGCTCACGGATGACGACTACGGCGCCTTTGTACCCTGGAACTACGAGGATCTGATCGCCCACGATGACCATAATATCGGCTACAATCTGGCCAGTACCTTGGATTCCGTGGACATCTACCGGTTGGATGGGAATGACTCCTCCCGCGACATCGTGGCTTTTTCTTTCCGGGACGGGGGCTCCACGGACGGAAAAGTCTACTTCCGGGTCGATTTTTTTAACCTCCAACCCGGCTCCCTGTCTGACGTGAATACCTATATTGTGGTGGACACTGGCAACCCTGCCGTTGGCGAGTGCGCCCTCCCGGAGGACGTCGGTCTCGGAACCGATATGCGCTGGGAAGCAGTTGTGGGAGCCTACCGATCCGGGACCAACGGAACCGGCCGGGTATTTGTAGATACGGATTTAAAGACCAACACGCGCAATCCCACAGACAGTTTGGCCTCCTCTGTTCAATCCCGAGGAATCGCCCCTAACGGAGTGGCCTGGATCCGCTGGTCCAGTCGCTTTGATGCCGTCAACGTGGCCGTCCAGCGCCAAGCCCTGCTAGATGCGGGCTGGAATGGGGATCCTAACCGTCTCGGCTTTCAGGTCTTCACCACCTTGCCGGGAAGCGGGAGCGCGGTGAATGCCAACCTGGTCAAAAACAACATTGCCAAGAACAACGACCTGACCGACACCATCGCCGACGACTGGCTCACCTCTGATTTTTGGAAGGACCAACAGAATATCAACCTGAATGGAAAACTTTCCTGGTACTTCGGGCGTGATGTTTCCTTGGGCAACAACGGCAACAAGTACAGCGAACGCCACCGCTATGCCAAGGTGATGCTCTTGGCCCACGGCAACCAGGCAATCCAGCCGGCCAGCGTGGTTCAAAATTTGGTGCATAACCGCGCCCCCACCAATCCGGCTGGTTATTACCGTCTACTGGACACCCACGAATCTTATGGCGCCAAGGCGCCTCTGAGCCTGCACATCACGCCGACACTCGCCTCCGCTTTGCAGTGGGCCAAGAGCACGGACAACAGTAACGACGGCCCTGCCTTCAACACGCGCATCCGCAACTTGGCCGCCAGCGCCAATCTGGACTTAGTGGGCAGCAGTTTTTCCGATCACGTGGCGAAATACTTCAACCAATCCTTCAACAACCAAAACCGCGATCTCGCCCGTCAGTTTCTCGGAAACATCTACGGGATCAGCAATACCGTGGCCTTCACCAACGTTTTCTGGCCGAGCGAGCGGGTTCTCGACAAGGACACCCTCGCCCAGATTGCTGGGATGGGGTACACCCACACCTTCGCGGACCAGATGCGCCACCTCAGCCTTTGGTTCGGCCTGCCGGCCGCCACTGGCACCGATGGTTTCCGACTAAACCGCATCAACGGGGTAACCCTCATTCCGATCAGCGACACCTACTCTGATTACCTTGCGAATTCGCTGGACGAGGGATCGGTGATGGAATTCCGACAAATGGTCAACCGACGGTCCCGCAGTTCGGTCCAGGATCAGGTCACTGTTCTTTGGAGGGATCTGAATGATTTTACCGACAGCGCCAAAGCCTCCAACTACGATGCCAATGTCCGCTGGCTGGCCAGCCGTCCCTATGTTCGCGTGGTCACGCCCAGCCAGATTCTGGCAGGCCAAGTGCAGTACCCCCGGCTGGACAACGGTCAGCTGACCGGCACGTGGGGCGTGGTCGAGCGCGGCACCAACAATCAGCTGCCTACGGTGGCAAAGGACTGGGTCCATCGGGCCACCCAAGGCAATTACGACAACTGGTACGAGGGGTCCGCCAACGAGGAGGGCCTGCAAAACAAGGTCTTCCCGGGAACTACGGGCATCTTCGGTCGGGTGGGAGTTTCCGGCATCGCCCATGCGGCCGCCACCAACGTGAACACCGTCACCCGGACTGGGCTGCCTTCGCTGGCCCGTGCCGTGTTGCACGGGGCGATGTTCCAAACCGCCTTCCACGACACTGCCACCAGCGATCTGCGAAAGTTCAGCACCGGGGAATATGTCTCCCCTGACACGGGAACGAACCAAGCCTTGGCCAGCTTCGCGCGCTTCGCCCAATCCCAGGCCCGTTTCGCCCGCGTCTATGGGGAAGTCAATGCTTGGAGCCAGACGGGCGCTTACCGCCGCTACAGCAACGACGTCGATTTGGACGGCCAAGCGGAGTACATCCTGAGCAACCAACGAATTTTTGCCCTTTTTGAGGCTACCGGGGGGCGGATGGTGGCGGCTTGGATGCGGTTGCCCGACGGCAGCCACGTCTGGCAAATGACCGGTAACTTTGCTTCCTACAGCGGCACGGACACCGAGGACGAGGGCGCAAGCAACCTTGTTGGCACGACAACCACCCTCAGCGCCTTCCGCACCAGCGGTTTCAAGGACTGGTGGATGGTTCGCACGGGGGTCTCGAGCAACGCCATGGCCAATTCCTCCTACACCGTGAGTCCGGTCGCCGGCACCAACGGCTTGGGTTGGCAATTTGCTTCCGGGGGGGTCAAGAAGACAATCCGCCTTCCGAACGTGGATACGGAACGATTGGAGGCGGTCTATGAGATGATCAATCTCGACAAGGGCTATGTCCGTTTCGGACTCTCTCCCAATCTCGAGGATCTTTTGCTGAATGGTCAAACCAACTTAAGCAATGAGGCTACCCAAAATCACGACGGGCGCCGTCGCTTAGTGCTGCAGAACACCAATCCCGCTGGCATTACTCGGATCTCCGTCTGGGCCCCCCAAATCAATGATCTCGCCACGGATTCCGACAACGCTGGCTTCAGCACGGTCACACGCCGCAACCAAGCCCAAACCCACCAGGTGGAGGTGGAACTGACCGGTTCTGGCCCTCATCGGGTCACACTTGCTTTCGATCAGGGCATGGATTTAACAAACACCACCGGACCGGACTCCGACTTGGATGGTCTGCCTGACTGGTGGGAGAGCGATAACTTTTTGGGCAACGACTTTTTAAACAACCCCGACTTCGATGGCACAGCCGATCCTGACGAGGACGGCTTGACGGATCTTCAGGAATACCAGTTGCAAACGAATCCAAATGACGGCACCAGCGGACCTGAAGGTCGGAAAATCGAAAACACCGAATACAGCTCCACCCAAGGTTTTTCGATCAGGATGAAAACCTACGTGGGCCTAAAATACCAGCTCCAAGGAATTTCCGATCTAAATCAGGGATGGGAGATTCAGTCCAATATCGAGGGTGAGAAATTTGGAGACGGAACAATCCAAACCTTCCAAGACACCAACGCAACAAACTCCACCCGGAAGTTTTATCGGGTCGTAATTACCCCCTCTCCTTGATCATGAGTGGCCTGAACCCGAAACCTCTGCGCCTTTTGGCCCACGTCACTTGTTTGCGGCACGGTGCTAAATATTTCTATGGAAGACCCAGTGCATTTTTTCGATTCTTTTTTAGGATGATCGGTTCTGTGAAAAGCCTTTTCACAAAATCCTGGGGATACGCTGGCTTGCCACAGCTCCTGCCCTGCCGCCGTTTGTTCCCGCCTATTTTCCTCCTCTCTTTGCTATCCATCTGGCCATCCACCACCTCCGCTCTGCCCAACGACCCGAACTTGGTTCTCGATTCCACCTATGGCCTGAATCCCCGCCCCGTCGGCCACGTCTACTTCCCTTCCCCCACCGACTGGCGCGACATCAACATCTATCAAATCTTTACCGACCGCTTTGCCGACGGCGATGCCGCCAACAACACCACCAGCGCCATGGGCATCAACCGCTCCTCTTGGTACGTCCTCAACAGTGGCCGCAACTATCCTTTCAACCGAAACTTCCACCACGGCGGTGATTGGAAAGGCCTCAAGGACAATCTCGACTACCTCACCGGCATGGGTGTCAACTCCGTCTGGATCTCCGGTGTCCAGATGAACGCCCAAGGCCGAGACACCCGGTTCACCCCTTACCACCAGTACCATCCTACCGACTTCTTCAACGTCGACCCGTCCCAAGGCACCTTCCAAGAACTAAAGGACCTGATCGACGCCTGCCACGCCCGCGGCATCTACGTCATCCTCGACGTCGTCATCAACCACACCGCCGATCTCAACGGCCTGTTCGGCAACAACAGCAACGACGACAATGGATACTGGGTGAGCGGCAACAACACCTTCGGCTGGTGGGGGACTCGCCGGCATGCCTATCCATTCAATGAACTCATCCATTTTCACAATAACGGCACGATCAACAACTGGGACACCTGGCCCGAATATCTTTACGGCCAGTTCAAGGGCACCGACGACCTCAAAACGGATAGCTCCCACGTCACCTACTGGATCACCGAAGCCTTCAAAAACCTGATTGATGCCACTGACTGCGACGGCTTCCGCGTCGATGCCATCAAACACGTGGAATTCAACTGGGTGGTCAAGTGGGCCGACGACATCCGCCAACACGCCGCCTCCCGCGGCAAGAGCGACTTTATTCTGTTTGGCGAATACTTCACCTACGACAACAACACCCTAGCCAGCCATGTGAAGGATCCTGGGTCCTTTAATTCGGCTCTCTTCTTCCCGATGAGCCAGACCATCAAGAGCGTCTTCATTGACGGCGCCGGCAGCGGTCAACTCACCGGCCAACTGAACAACGCTAGCGTGTATGGCGAGGGCGCGACCCGCCTGGTTACCTTCATCGACAACCACGACGTCAACCGCATCAGTCAACAGAACGGTGGAGATACGGGAAATGACATATCGAAACTGCGCCCGGCGCTATCCTTCCTTTACCTCGCCACCCCCGTCCCCTGCCTCTACTACGGCACCGAGCACGCCTTCGACCAAGGCGGCGTTGCAAATGGCAGTAAGCAGTTCGGCAGCCAATATGAGGGCCAGACTTATGACGATCAGGACTGGCAACGCGAATGCATGTTCGACCGCGGTTTCCAGCCAGGTCCGGCGCAAGGTAACAAGCTCACCGCCACCAACGCCCCACTCTACCTCCACATCAAGGCTCTTAACGAGGCCCGCGCTAAGCACCGCAGCCTGACCCGCGGCAACTTCACCCAGCGCTGGGATTCAACCGGCCAAGGTCCTTACGCGTTCAGCCGCGTCTTCAACCAGGAAGAGTCCCTCGTCGCCCTCAACACCGCCGACGGCAACGTCTCCCTCACCCCACAGGTCGGCAAGCCCAACGGCACGGTCTTCGTCAATACCCTCAACCCCAGCGACACCCTCAACGTCAGCGGTGGCACCCTCAACGTCAGCCTCACCGGAAAACAAACCAAAATCTACGTCGCTGGAACCTCATCCCCGGCCGACATCGGAGTCACCCGCAGCAGCATGAACTTCACTATCAACTACAAACCCAATGAGGGGCCGCTTAAAGGAGCTTCCAGCATAAACTTTTTTGCCCGGCCGGTCGGAAATACCAATGGGCCGGCCCCGATTGTAATGGCGGCCGGTACCGGCGGTGTTTTCACCGCCAGCTACACCGCGCCCGCGGGATCCGAGACCGTCGAATACTGGTTTAACTCGGTCATCGGCGGCACCAACGCCTGGGACAGTAACAGCAGCAACAACTACATCTTCTCCGCCTCCACCGGCTTCACCATGGACGGCGAGTTCGACAGCCAGAACTTCGTGGTGGCCGACAACGGCATGCGGATCTATGCCGCCGTCCGCGGCAACAAGCTGTACACGGCCACCTGGTCCACTAAGGGCGGCGGCAACGACCACTTCATCTTCATCACCGACCAGTTCGGCAACCCGGTTAACCATCCTTGGGCCAAGGCCGGCCGGATCTACATGAACACCACCAACAAACCTTGGATCGGAGCCAACCCGACAGCCGCTTCCCAAAATAACTTTGGAGCGGCCGGCCGGAACTTCCTGGGTGATGGTGGTAAGGCCCTGGAAACCGAGATCGACCTCGTGCAGGTGTTCGGTTCTGTCCCGAAAATCGTTTACATCGCCGTGGGGGCTTACCCGCGGGCGGACGGCAGCAACCTCATCGGTCAGGCCCCAGCCTCTTTTGGAAATCAAGCCAACGACATCGAGATTCCCGAGTTTCAGGCCCTCAACACGGCCTCAATCCGTGACGAGGATCTGGATGGACGCTTCGATGTCGGCAATCCCGAGATGATTGTCTCAGTCAATGGCAACGAAACCGATGGCAACTACGGCCTCCGCCGCTTCTACCTCGACGAAGTCGCCGGCGACACCTCGGAACTCACAGTCAAATTCAAACCCAACACCGCAGGCTCTGTTTCCGATGTCGAGGTCTTCACCAATCTCAACCGCCGCGACAAAGCCGTCCTCGAGGAAAATCCGTCCACGGTGACAACATCATCAGACACGTATTTCCGCACCTACGCCATGTCAGCACCGGGTGCAGACGGTTACTACACCACAACGATTCCAGTAAATCTCTGCGGCGCCTACCGTCTGCAGGTGCGCTACAAAGTAGCAGGCGTCAACAGCGACAACTACATCTACTATACCGACAACGCTCTGCGCCGAGACTGCGCTATCGTAATCTCCCCCAAGAAAGCCCTCACGCTGAATATGTACGAGGTCAACCCGCTCATCGTCGAGGCCAAGGACACCACGGTCAACGGGCGCAGCACGTTCCTCGATCTCGTCAATGATCCTACCATTCCCGCCGAAGTAGGTGGTTACGACGGGCGACCCGACGCGTTGAACAAAAATCACTACTCCGCAATGGGTATCAATATGCTTTGGCTACAGCCCATTCATCCGATCGGTGTCGAGGGCCGCGACAACAACCCGGAGACTCCCGGACAACCTTTCGATCCCGGCAGCCCCTACGCCGTGCGCGACTATTGGAAGGTGGCCCCAATGCTCGGACGCAGCAACAACGAGAGCAATGCAATGTCGGAATTCCAGACCTTCGTCCAGCGTCTCGATAGCTGGGGTGTCGGGGTGATGATGGACGGAACCTTCAACCACAGTTCACCGGATGCCATCATGGGTCAGGGCGCAGTAGACCTCGGAATCACTGTAAACGGCACGCAGCAAATCCGTGCCTTCAACACCGGTTGGTACGCCAAGGAGGGCTTCCCGGCCACCCCGGCGGCCACGCTGGCAGAGATCGCGATTGCCCCAGATCGGAACGACTTCGGAAACTGGACCGACGTCCGCGAATTCTTCTTCGGCGACTACGACGCTCTCGTGAAGGAAAAGGGGACGCAGAACGCCGACAAGTCTTATCCAGACAACGCCTACAAGTTGGCCTTCCTGCTCGAACGGGATGAGTTTTCCGGACATACGGACACCACCCGCCAAGTCTGGAACTACTTCGCCTACTATCCGATCTACTGGCTCGAAAAATCCGGCCATACCTCCTCGACCCCGAAGAGCCTTTCCCACATCGGCATCGACGGCCTGCGCTGCGACTTCGCACAGGGTCTACCCTCGCAATTCTGGGAGTATGCCATCAACAAAACGCGCGCCCGCAAATGGGACTTCATCTTCATGGCCGAGTCCCTCGACGGCTTTCGCGAGGTCGCCGGCAGCAAGCGCCACGGGGTCGGCTACCGCTCCGCCCGACACTTCGACGTGCTCAACGAAAACATCGTGTTCTACTGGCGCGATACCTTCTTCGGATATCCGAAAAACGGGGGAGCCTTGGGAGGGGATATAGTAAACGACCAGCCCACCGGGGGCCAACCATTCACCTACAAAACACAACGGGCTTACGATGATCGTCGCAACGCCTTCGACAATGTCACGCTGCTCAACAACCTGACCAGCCACGACGAGGTTTTCCCCCACAACGATGTCTGGTCCATCGCGTATGGATATGCCCAGGTGGGAGCCTTGGACGGCATTCCAATGCTCATGTACGGCCAGGAAGCCGGGGCCCAAAATAGCGCTTCCGCCTACGCAGCCAGCATAACGAATTTCGGCTCAATTAACTCCTCTAACAACTTCGCGAAATATGAGGCGAACTTCGGCAAGAACATTCCCAACTTCAAGGTCTACAACAACATGGCGTCGATCTGGAACAACCGGACAGCCGATGATTGGAAGCTCCAAGCTTTCTACGGCCGCGTGAACAAGGCTCGCCTCGCTGCGCCCGCGCTGCAAAGCCAGAACGTCTACTATCTGAGCAAGAAGCAGGTGGGCGGCGGTTACGACGACAACATCTTTGCCGTGGGCAAGGTTCTCAACGTCGGTCAGTCCGCAGGTGCGCCTGGGCAGAGCGTGGTCTTTGCCTTCGTGAACAATAATTACCGTGCCAACACCAACGTCGCCGCCAGTTTCGACGTCAATGCCGCCGCCCCGGGCGGCTCCGGCAACTACTTCGGCATCCTGGCTACCCGCACTTACAACCTCCGGGATCTTCTGGCGGATAATCCCACTGCCAACGTCTGGGCCACCAACAAGACCGGCACCGAGATCCTCGCCGATGGCATTTTTGTCGGCCTGCCCAACACCGCCGCCAGCACCGGAAGTTACCAGGCCCAGTACCTTCAGCTGGTGGATGTCTCCACTCCCAGTCTCACCTTTTCCAACCTGACCCTCAGCCATGGCACGACGACTCCCCTGGCTGCCACCGCCTCTCCGGCCAGCACGATCACCTATTCCTTGGTCAGCGGAGACACCAACAAGGTTACCCTCACTGGCAGCCAACTGGTCGTAAACTCCGGTACTGGATCCGTCGTCGTTCGCGCCACAGTGGCAGAGACGGCAGATCGCGCCGGCGCCACGGCCGATGCTACCATCACTTTCCAAAAGGCCTCCCAGATCATCACCTTCAATCCGACGTCCACGGCCGGCGTCGTTGGGGTGTCTCCCCGCACTCTTGTCGCCTTCTCCTCCTCGGGTCTGCCCATCTCGTTCTCCTCTAGCAACTCCGCCGTAGCCTCGCTGATTGCGTATGCTCTTTATTTCAACAGCCCAGGTGACGCCATAGTAACCGCGTCCCAGATAGGGAATGACAACTATGACGCGGCTACCAGTGTAGCTCAGACCTATACCGTCTTTGGCAACGGGGATGATGACGGCGACGGCCAAACCAATGCCGATGAGGTCATCGCCGGCACCGGCCCCCTCAACCCCAGCTCACGATTCCAGATCGATACCATCCTCGCCAACCCCAGCGGATTCACTCTCACATGGACTGCATTCCCTGGTCGGACCTATACAGTCCAGGCCCGTGAAGATTTATCGAGTGGACGCTGGGTAGACATTGCTACTGGCCTGACCAACGACACCAAAGACCCAAAAACCCTCTCGTATACCGATTTCATAATCTCTCCTTCCCGCAAATTCTATCGCCTCGTAGTCCAGTAACCCGACTCATCTTGTCCATCTTCCCTCTCCCCTTTTTTTACTTTTAG
>Ga0247841_10008510_pt1 | contig 14746 bp, 19 predicted proteins | sample LaCruzMarch2015__2_FD_192410 | JGI IMG/M metagenome (GOLD analysis project Ga0247841, IMG submission 192410) | Freshwater microbial communities from meromictic Lake La Cruz, Castile-La Mancha, Spain - LaCruzMarch2015_18m | ecosystem: Environmental > Aquatic > Freshwater > Lake | place: Spain...
TATCTTTTTAACCTGTTTTGCTAATAATTGATTTTGATGCATGCTGGATACCGGAATTACCGGGTATCCGTAGAGATGTACTTTACTGTAATCGAATAAATCTGATTTTGTGTAAAAGCTTTCGATTCTTGAGCGCAGTCTTTGATTTTTAATTCCGTAAGGGTAGCCTTCCTTAAGATAAAAACAATATTGCAGTGGCGTTTTAAAAATTAAAGGTAAAAGAAATCTTAACTTGGGGTTGGCCCAGCCATCAAAGTATAGAGTGGGGGAGAAGCAGTTTAAGGCCTTTACCTTATGGGGGAATTCATGCGCTAGTAATATTCCGATGAGGGCGCCAAAAGACAACCCGGCCACAAATATATTTTCATAATCATTGGTGTATTTAGTAAATTCCTTACGCACAGAGTTATAAAACTATTCCCAGCTTGTTCGTTTAAGGCAAGAGATAGATTTATCGTGGTTGGCCATTAAAGGACAGGTAACTGAAAATCCTCTTTTGTTTAAATTCCGGGCAATCGAGCTCATCTCTTTAGCGGTGCCGGTTAGTCCGTGAATGAGGAAGCATAAATTTTTGTCTCCCGGTAAAAAGAAGCTGGTATCCGGTATATCGGTGATTGAACGCTTGTCTTCTCTGGTGGAAAAAATTATCATATTTATTTACTTGTGTTTAAATAAACCATTACTTATTTAGGGACAGCGATTATATTTATTTTTTGTTTATCTATTCTATGCTAAAATAAGCGCAAATACAAGATAACTCTTTATATATAAAATTTCATGTTTAAGAAAAAAGTTACGTTTAAAATACTGCTCTTGCTGATTGCCAGCGATATACTGGAAACAACAGTGCATTTTTTATTTAAAAAAAGTACACTGGGGTCTAGTCAGGGTCAAGTAACGGACTTAGCTACTGCTACAGCTTTCTTAAAAGTAGTTTTTTCTTCGCCGTTCTTATGGACCGGATTATTAACCGTAGCTGCCGTATTTATTGTTTGGTCGATGGTTCTTTCCAAGATAGACTTAAGTGTGGCGGTGCCTATCGCTAGTTTTAGTTATATCCTGGTTCCTTTAGTTTCAATTATTTTTCTGCATGAACAGATTACTGCTTTGAGATGGTTGGGGGTATTTTTTGTTTTGGCCGGAGTTATACTTGTTTCTTTGAGTAGTAAAGAAAGGGCGGAGCAGGCTAAATGAAGCAAGGTTTATTAGTCGTTCTTTCCATGATTGCTTTAACTAGCCTGTGTGATACGATAAATCAGCTATTTTTAAAGTCCACGATTGACTCTTTGAATTTTACGCCTTCACTTAATATTATAAAAATACTTAAATTTATTTTTCAGTTAATCAGTAAGCCTCGGCTTTGGCTGGGATTTAGTTTTAGTTTAATCTCTTTATGTGTTTGGTTGGTGGTGCTTTCTAAGGCGGATCTTAATTTTGCTTTTTCTGCCGACAGTATGCATTATATCTTTATTGCTTTGGCCTCCAGGTTTGTGCTAAAAGAAAAGATGGGCACTTGGCGTTGGCTGGGGACAGGATTAATTGTGGTGGGAATAGTTTTTGTAAGCCTAAGTTAGGGGGAAGAGTAATATGGATCCAAAAATTATAGCTTTAGTTGTTTTTATAATTTCTTATCTTTTATTTGTTTGCTTACCGCACAAGCGCACCTTAGTTGCTCTGGGGGGGAGCCTGCTATTGGTTTTAACGGGGGCCATATCTTTAAAGTCAGCATTCCTGGCGGTTAATTGGAATGTTATGGGTATTTTTGTGGGCACCTTGATTCTTGCGGATGTATTTATGCAAAGTAGAGTTCCGGCTTATATTGCTGAAATTGTTGTGGATAAAGCTAAAAGCACTGCCTGGGCGATTTTGTTTATCTGTATTTTAAGCGGTTTTATCTCTGCATTTGTGGAAAATGTGGCTACGGTATTAATTGTGGCGCCGATCGCCTTGGCCCTCGCCAGAAAACTAAAGATTAATCCGATGAACATGATGATTGCAATTGCTGTCTCTAGCAATTTGCAGGGAACAGCGACCTTAATTGGGGATCCGCCAAGTATGTTATTGGGAGGTTTTGCCAAGATGAACTTTGGGGATTTCTTTTTTTATCAGGGCAAACCAAGCATATTTTTTGCTGTGGAGTTAGGGGCTTTTGTTTCTTTCTTTGTACTTTATTTTATTTTTAGGAAACATAAAATTAAAACTCAGCTTATTCCGGTAGAAAAGGTAAGAAGTTGGGTGCCGACGATTTTATTGGTAAGTTTAATTATTTTATTGGCACTTTCATCTTTTTTTGACTCTAGTTTTACATCCCTAGCCGGACAAATCTGTATGGTTTTTGGTATTTTGGCTTTAATCTGGGAAAAGCTGGTTAACAAAACTTCGATTGTATCCGGACTTAAAAAACTGGATTGGGACACAACATTCTTTTTGATTGGTATTTTTATTATTGTCGGTGGAATCTCGCTTACGGGATGGATCCAGGTTTTAGCGAATTATCTGGCTAGTCTAGTAGGTAGTAATATATTTTTGGGCTATACCGCGATAGTATTCCTATCGGTAATTCTTTCGGCATTCATTGATAATGTTCCTTTTTTAGTGGCGATGCTTCCGGTGGCAATGATTATGGCGGATAAATTACAGATTAATCCTTCTTTATTTCTTTTTGGTTTATTGATTGGTACCAGCCTTGGTGGCAACATCACTCCTATTGGAGCTTCAGCTAATATTGTTGTCTGTGGACTGCTTAAAAAAGAAGGCTATCCGGTTAAATTCACGCATTTTATGAAAATTGGGATTCCTTTTACAATTGCTGCGGTAACTGCTGCTTATCTATTTATCTGGTTTATCTGGAAATAAAAATGTCTTCGGCCCCTGTTTGTTGTCATCCGGATAATAAGAGTTTTTTTAGAAGTAAATTATTTTTAGTTTCTGTCATTACGCTGGCCTTGGTTTTTCTCTCCTATTTTTTTATGCCGCTGGAAGCTTTCCGTAAAGTTTTATCTCATTATTTATCATCCATTTGGTGGGCAGTACTCTTAGGTCTATTCCTCGGTGGGCTTATTGAACATTATGTACCTAGGGAATATATTTCTAAAATCTTAGCCCGGGAATCCCCACTGACTATTTTTTATGCCGTTTTCTTAGGATTCCTGATGAGTGCCTGCAGCCACGGAATATTGGCTTTATCTATTCAGCTGCACAAGAAAGGGGCAAGCAATCCGGCTGTCGTAAGTTTTCTTCTGGCCAGCCCTTGGGCAAACTTTGCGGTTACCATGATGTTGTTGAGTTTATTTGGTTTAAAAGGCCTGCTGATTATTATTGCTGCCGTGATTATCGCTATAAATACCGGCTTAATATTTATGTTTCTGGAGAAAAAAGGCTTAATTGAACAGAACAAAAACATTGTGCCGGTAGCCCAAGATTATTCGATTATTAATGATTTCCGTTTGCGTTTAGGTAACTATAAATTTAATCAAGATTCAATAGTTGCGGATTTTAAAGGTGTTTTTACAGGGATGTTTGCTTTGGCAGAAATGGTGCTCGGGTGGATTATCTTAGGAGTGTTGTTGGCCAGTCTTGCCGGAGCTTTTATTCCTGTGCATTTTTTTCATAAATTTATGGGGCCCACTTTAATGGGATTAATTATAACTTTAATTTTGGCAACGGTAATTGAGGTTTGTTCTGAAGGCTCTAGCCCTTTGGCATTTGAGATTTATCGGCAGACCGGTGCATTGGGTAATAGCTTTGTATTTTTAATGGCCGGAGTAGTTACGGATTACACCGAGATTGGCCTGCTTTGGAGTAATCTGGGCAAACGCGTAGCCCTCTGGATGGTGCTGGTCACTGTACCGCAAGTAATCGCCTTGGGGTACTTCTTTAACTTATTTTTAAAGTAAAAAAATTTCTTGACAAAAGATACTAATATGGTATCATTATGCTAAAGGGGGTGAGTAACCATGGATATAACGATTAAATATATGCTTAGAGCAATTGCTCATTGTAAAGAGGGTTGCAGTAGGTTGTCCCGGGTACGACGTAAAACTGCCTACTGTTTTATAAGCTAGCTGAAGATGCCCCGCGTTGATCAACGCCCGACGCCAATAGGAAGGGCGGGTACGCCGCTGTCTGCGGCGATTGCGCGGGTGTCGTTTTCGCAAACGAGGAGAATAAGATTAATGAAATTGATCACTAGAAATACTGATTATGCATTGCGCGGCATTTGTTATATTGCTAAACAAAAGAAAACAGTAACGGCAACCGAGCTGGTAAGAGTATTGGGGGTCCCGCGGCCGTTTATGCGTAAAATTCTGCAGCGGTTAAGCAAAAAGAAAATACTGGAATCTTATAAGGGTCAGGCTGGAGGATTTAAATTAAAAATCCTTCCTGGGGAGATTTTTGTTATTCAGATCATGCGTATTTTTCAGGGGCAGGTTGGTTTAGACGGATGTTTTTTAAAAAAGGATATTTGCCCTAATCGGGGAAAATGTATTTTGAGAAAAAAAATCCGTTTTATTGAAAAGAACGCTTTAAAGCAACTTGAAGGAATCAACATAGCTTCTTTATTATAGATAATATGGATAGAAATAGTTAAAAAGGGGGTCGGTAATGTTTTGTTATCAATGTGAACAAACAGTAGGTGGTACAGGCTGCACTAAATTAGGAGTGTGTGGAAAAAATGAAGATATTCAGAGTTTGCAGGACACGCTTTTGTATGGACTAAAAGGTATTGCTGCTTATGCCTATCACGCCGGTGAATTAGGAGCTTCTGATCCGCAGGTGGACGCTTTTATGCATGAAGCGCTCTTTAAGACTGTCACCAATGTTAGTTTTGATTTAAATCAATATCTGGAATTAGTCTTAAAGTGCGGTGCAATGAATTATAAGGCCATAGAGATGCTGGATAAAGCGCATACGCAAAGATTCGGTAATCCTGTTCCCACGCAGGTTGAAACCGGAACTATTGCCGGCCCGGGGATTCTGATTACCGGCCATGATTTATTGGATCTTTACGAATTACTTAAGCAAACAGAAGGTACGGGAATAAATATTTATACGCACAGTGAGATGCTTCCTGCGCATGGTTATCCGGAACTAAAAAAGTTCAAGCATCTAGTGGGTAATTATGGCTCAGCTTGGCAGGAGCAGAAAAAAGAATTTAATGCTTTTAGCGGTGCACTGCTGGCAACAACTAACTGCGTGTTAATCCCCCCGGAAAACACTTATCTGGATAGGCTTTTTACCATTGGTATTACCGGGGTATCCGGAGCAACACATTTAAAAAATCGGGATTTTAAAGTTTTAATTGAAAAAGCCAAATCCCTGCCGTCTTTACCGGAAGCTCCCGGTAAAAAGATCTGGACAGGTTTTCACCACACCTGTGTTTTAGGATTGGCGGATAAGATTGTTAGTTTGGTTAAGGCCGGCAAGATTAAGCATTTCTTTTTAATCGGCGGTTGTGATGGTGCAAAACCCGGGCGTAATTATTATACTGAATTTGCCGAAAAAGTTCCCCAGGATTGCGTTATTTTGACTTTAGCCTGCGGAAAATACCGTTTCAATAAGCTGGATTTTGGTGATATTCAGGGGGTTCCCAGGTTAATTGATCTGGGCCAATGTAATAATGCCTATTCTGCGGTGCAAATAGCTGTGGCTTTAGCTAAAGCATTTAACTGTGGGGTGAATGATTTACCTTTGACCCTGGTTCTTTCCTGGTTTGAGCAAAAAGCAGTTGCCATTTTGTTGTCTTTGTTGTATCTTGATATCAAAGGCATTTATATTGGGCCGACGCCACCTGCCTTTATCAGCAAGAATGTATTGGGCGTTCTACAGGAAAAATTTGACTTAAAGTTGATTAGTACGCCGGATGAAGATTTAAAAAAAATATTAAAACGATAAAGAGGAGGCAGAATTATGGCAGATTTAAGAGATTTATTACAGAGCGCAGATTGGAAAACGGAGAAACATGTTCCGGTTATTGAGGGACCGGATGGAATAAGTAAGGGGCAGACTTTTAGGATTGAGGTTAGCGTGGGAAAACAGATAGCACATCCTAATACCACGGAGCATCATATTAAGTTTATCGAGGTATATTTTCTGGCAATCGGTGAAAAATTCCCTTATCAGCTAGCACGTTTTGAGTTTAATGCGCATGGGGAATCTGTGCAGGGGCCAAATACCAGTACGATATTTTCTGAACCCAAGGTATCCGTAGTTTTTAAAACCGATAAAAGTGGTGTAATTATGGCTACAGCTTATTGTAATATTCATGGCCTTTGGAAAAGCGAAAAGGAAATTAAAGTAGGATAACAACGCCCCGCGCTAAAATGCACCCGGCGCTTATTTGAGTTGCGCCGGTGTCCCCTTGCGGGGAGTGTGCCCTGGTGGGCGAAAGGAGGCTTAGATGGAAAAGAAACTACAGAAAGCTTTTAATGATCAGATTAAACATGAACTTTATTCTGCTTACATTTATCTGGCCATGGCGGCATATTTTGGAACCAAAAATCTGCCTGGTTTTGCGCATTGGATGAAGATTCAGTATAAAGAAGAGGTCGCTCATGCGATGAAGATGTTCGAGTTCCTAAATGATCGTGGCCAAAGGGTTTTGTTGCAGGCTATCCCGCAGCCTACTTTGGAATTTAACTCTAGCCTGGAAGTTTTTGAGGAGACCTTAAAGCATGAGCAGAAGGTGACGAGTTTAATTAACGCTTTATATGAATTAGCTAAAGAAGTGAATGATCATGCTTCTGTCGTATTCTTGCAATGGTTTGTCAGTGAGCAGGTTGAAGAAGAGAAAAATGCTACAGTAATAATTCAAACCTTAAAAATGATTAAACCTGAAGGTGCGCCGTTGATTATATTGGATAGAGAATTAGCAAAAAGAGAATAGTATTAGTTAGCCAAGGAGGGATAAATGAGTAAATATAAATGTTTAGTTTGTGGTTATATCTATTATCCTAACGTTGGAGATCCGGATAATGGGATTGCTCCCGGAACTAGCTTCGAAGATTTGCCGGATACTTGGGTCTGTCCTGAATGCGGCGTGGGTAAAGATCAGTTTGAGAAAGTAGTTTAAGACACCCCGCGCTAATTGGTATGGCGCGGGTGTTGTATTGGTAGACAAGGAGAAAAAATAATGGCCAGAATGGTTACCTTTAAAGGGACACCCTTGGCTTTAACCGGTAGAGCGGTTAAAGTAGGCAGCCGGGCTTTTGATTTTAAGCTTATTTCCCCGGAGTTGAAAGTTGTAAGGTTGTCAGATTTTAAGGATAAAATTAAAGTAGTTAATTTTTTTCCTTCATTGGATACGCCAGTTTGTGATTTACAGGTAAAAGAATTTAATCGTAAAGCCTCCGGGCTTAGCTCGGAGGTAGTGGTTATCGGAGTAAGCAAAGATTTACCTTTTGCGCAAGCAAGATTTTGTTCGGCCAATGAAATAAAAAATGAGATAGTACTTTCTGACTATAGATTTTCCTCCTTTGGTTTAAATTACGGTTTCTTGATTAAGGAGTTGAATCTTTTAGCTCGTGGCACAATAATTATTGATCAGCGTCAACGTATTCGGTATATTCAGGTTGTTGATGAAATTACTCATTCGGTTAACTTCGAAGAGGTTTTTAACGTTCTTGCGGATCTGCTTAAGGTTTAAAACAAATGCCCGCGGAAATTAAAGCTAAGATAAAAGAGATTATTCAGCGTAACTATAACGTCAAGAGTTTCCGCCTGGAGATTTCTGGTGTTTTGGATTTTAAAGCCGGTCAATTTCTTTTGGTCAAGTTAGGAAATGATCCGCAACTAAAAAGATACCTCTCCATTTCCAGTTCTCCTACTGAAAAATGCTATTTAGAGTTTACAAAGAAATTGACGGAAAGTGATTTTTCTAAAACTCTGAATAATTTAAAAGCCGGGGATCAGGTAATTATTCAATATCCTTTCGGGAAATTTGTTTTAGATGAATCTTTTCCTAGGATCGCATTTTTATCCGGCGGTATTGGGATTACTCCGATCCGGAGCATCTGTAAATATGTGGTGGATAAAAATCTCGGCAACGATATAGTGCTGGTTTATTCGAATCGTTCTGTAAGAGACGTAGTTTTTAAAGAGGATTTCGATGCACTAATGAAGAGTTATCCGGCTTTAAGGGTAGCGCATGTGCTGTGTGAAGCTCAGGTCGGATTTATTTGTACTGTTGGCCGGATTAATGCTGCGGTAATTAAGAATGAAATTTCGGATTACCAACAGAGAAAGTTTTATCTTTGTGGCCCGCCACAGATGGTCGAGGCAATGCGTTTATTATTAGTTGAAGAGTTAAAGGTTGCCAAAGCGATGATTGTTACGGAAAATTTTCAGGGTTATTAGAGGAGGCAAAGTTATGGCAGCGATAAAAATATTACCAAACATATATTCGGTAGGTGTGGTGGATTGGAATGTGCGTAATTTTCACGGGCATACTTATACTACTAAACGAGGGTCCAGTTATAATGCTTATCTTATTATCGATGAGAAAATCGCCCTAATTGATACTGTTTATACTCCTTTTTCCGAAGAATTAATCAATAATATCAGAGAAGTTATCCCTCTTGAGAAAATCGATTATATTATTGCTAATCACGTTGAAGTTGATCACTCCGGTGCTTTACCTGCGGTCATGCCGCATTGTCCTAAGGCTAAGATTGTCGGTACTCTTAAATGTAAGGAAGGGCTTTACAGGCATTATTATAAAGACTGGAGTTTTCAGGCGGTTAAGACCGGAGATAAGTTAGAATTAGGCAGGCGCGCACTTAATTTTATTGAAACTCCGATGGTGCATTGGCCGGATAGCATGTTTACTTATTGCCCGCAAGATTCCCTGCTTATGCCTAATGATGCCTTTGGGCAGCATTTTGCATCCTCAGAGCGATTTGACGACCAGGTTGATCAATGTGCATTGATGGAGGAAGCAGAATCTTATTATGCCAATATTCTTTGGCCGCTTAACTTTGTAATTGCCAGAAAAATTCAGGAAATACAAAAATTAAATATACCGATTAAAATCATTGCCCCGAGTCACGGGATTATCTGGCGTAAGGATCCAGAAAGAATAATTAATGCTTATGCTTCCTGGAGTGGCGGGCAGGTAAAGAACAAAGTTGTGATTGTCTATGAGACGATGTGGGGCGCTACAGATAAAATGGCTAAACAGATTGCTCAAGGTATCGTTAACCAAGGAACAGAGGTTAAGCTTTATAATATAGCCGAGAGTGACCGGACAGAAGTAATTACGCAGATGCTCTCGGCTAAAGGGTTTCTTTTTGGTTCTTCTACTCATGATAATGATATGTTGCCGAATATTGCTGCATTTCTTGAAATAGTCAAAGGTTTAAAACCTAAAAATAGACTGGTTAGTTTTTTTGGCTCTTATGGTTGGGCAGGCGGGGCAGTCAGTGAAATGCAAGAAATGCTTAAAAGTAGCGACGCTGATTTTACTATTCCCGGAATATCTTTCAAATATAATCCTGATCAGGCTGAATTAAAGAGTTGTGTTGAATTTGGATCTAAATTCGCGCAAAGCCTAAAATGAAACAGATATCTACGGTAATCATTGATTTTCTGCGCACTCAGGATTTTGTGATAGTTTGCTCTATCGATAAAAACGGGTTTCCTCATAGTTCATGTAAAGCTATTGTTAAGATTGATCCGGCTGGAGAAATTTATCTGGTAGATGTTTATCTCGGAGTAACCAGTGAAAATATAGAACGTAATCCGCATATCAGTATTAGTGCGGTGGATGAGCATAAGTTTATCGGTTATTGTTTAAAGGGTAAGGCGAGTAAAATGCAGAATGATTTTATTAGCCAGGAGATGATTAAAACCTGGGAGGATAATATTACTTCTCGCCTGGCAAAAAGGTTGCTGAGGAATTTAGTCCAAGATCAGGGACAAAGGCATCATCCTGAAGCTAGTTTGCCGCGCCCCAAACATCTTATTGTTTTAGAGGTAGAGGAGGTTGTTGATCTTGCCCCGTATCATTTAAAAAAGGAGGCCGCACATGGTTAAGAGCGTTAAAGTTTATAGTACATCTACTTGCCCCTGGTGTATACGAGTCAAGCAATTTTTAAAAGAAAATAATATCGAGTTTCAGAATTTGGATGTTTCCGGTGATCAACTGGCTGCGGATGAGATGATGGCTAAAACCGGGCAGATGGGCGTGCCGGTGTTGGATATTGACGGCGAGATTATTATAGGATTTGATAAAGATAAAATTAAATTAGCTTTAGGAATATAATTATAATATCATGCATATTTATGATTTAATTATTATCGGAGCCGGACCAGCGGGAATCACTGCCAGTGTTTATGCTGCCAGGAAGCAGTTAGATTTTTTAGTAATTAGCCTGGATATCGGCGGCCAGGCTGCTTGGAGCGGTGATATTGAAAACTACACTGGCTATCAATTTATCAGTGGCCCGGAACTAGCGCAGAAGTTTGAGGAGCATATGCGTAAATATGGCACGGCACTTAAAGAAAATGAGGAGGTTATGGAACTGGAGAAATCCGGCCAGATTATTCGATTAAAAACCAATAAAGCGGATTATCAAGCCAGAAGCGTAATTATTGCTTCTGGTAAAAAATCAAAAGAATTAGGTGTGGCTGGAGAGAAAGAGTTTAAGAATCGCGGCCTGACATATTGCGCTATTTGTGATGGCCCGTTGTTTGCCGGCAAAGATGTTGCGGTTATTGGCGGAGGTAACTCTGCGCTGGACGCAACTTTACAGTTGGTTAAAATTGCCAAGCATGTCTATATGATTAATAATGCTTTGAGCTTATCTGGGGATGCAATTATGCGTCAAAAGCTTCAGGCTGCTGCAAATGTTGTTATTTTAAATAATTCTAAAGTTTTGTCAGTTTTAGGTGATAAATTTGTTAGCTCCGTTAAAATAAAAAGCAACGATCAAGAAAAAGAGTTAGCAGTACAAGGGGTTTTTGTAGAGATCGGCCTTATTCCTAATGTTGTATTTGCTAAGGGTGTAGAAAAGAACCAAAAGAATGAGATAAAGATTAATTTACGCAATGAGACTAATATCCCGGGAATTTTTGCTGCCGGAGATGTTACAGATGTTCCTGAGAAACAGATTATTATTGCTGCCGGGGAAGGCTCAAAAGCGGTGCTTAGCGTTTTTCATTACCTGTCAAAAAATAATTTTTAATTAATTGCAGGATGCTTTAATTCAGACAGGAAAATAATTAAGTTGCAGGCATTTTTTACGGTGGTACAATAACTGGGTAAATCTAACCAGGTTAGAAAAGCAATTTAAAGGAGAGAAAAATGCGAGAGAGAATCGAAAAGGCGTTGGATAAAGTTAGGCCAATGTTAATGGCGGATGGCGGGAATGTGGAATTAATTGAGGTTACCGCTGATGGGGTAGTCAAATTAAAATTAAAAGGAAGTTGTGGATGTTGTCCGATGAGTTCAATGACTTTAAAAAACGGGATTGAGAAAATTATCAGGCAGGAAGTTCCGGAAATAAAAGAAGTCGTCGCTTTATAAAAAGTGTAGCGATATTTTGCGATGATCTTTGAAAAAAAGTTTGAGCGTTTAAAGCGCATAATTTCTGGGTATAAATCAACGGTAGTGGCATTTTCCGGAGGCCAGGATAGCGCGTTTCTACTTAAGATTTGCGCATTGGTGTTACCGCCGGATAAAATTTTGGCGGTTACCGCTGTTTCGGTCACTTATCCTCAAAGCGAGCTGTCCAAGGCAAAAATACTGGCTAAGCAAATCGGCGCCCGGCTTAAGGTAATCAGGACCGATGAGCTAAATAATAAAAAATTTACGGTTAATTCTATTCAGCGTTGTTATTTCTGTAAACAAGAGCTCTTCTCAAAATTAATTGTTATTGCTAAACAAAATAAACTAGATTTTGTTTTAGAAGCCAGTAGTCTTTCGGATAAGTTAGATTACCGGCCGGGGAATATTGCTAAGCGGGAACTTAAAATAAAATCACCCTTAATTGAAGCGGGTTTTAGTAAAGAAGATATTTGCAGATTAAGCAAAAAGCTGGGTCTTTCTAGTTGGAATAAGCCTAGCTTGGCTTGTCTGGCTTCACGTATACCTTACGGAGTTAAAATTACGGCTTCCCTGCTTAAGCGTATTGACCAGGCTGAGAGATATTTGAACAGCCTGGGTTTTAGACAACTGCGCCTGCGTCATCATAATGGTCTTTGTCGTATTGAAGTAGATAAAAATGATATCCGTCGGCTATTAAACAAGCGCGAGCGAATAGTTAAAAGATTAAAAGATTTAGGTTATAATTATATTACTGTAGATTTAGAGGGATATCGTACTGGTAGTTTAAATGAGGTGATCAATAAATGAAAAAAGTATATTTGGATTATGCAGCAACTACACCTACTGATCCGGAAGTAATCTCGGCTATGGAGCCATATTTCTTTGATAAGTTTGGTAATGCCTCAAGTTTGCATGCTTACGGCCAGGAGGCTAAAAGAGCTCTTGAGGATAGTCGCCAAACACTTGCTGATTTTATTGGCGCACAACCTGAGGAGATTGTTTTTACTTCCGGTGGCACAGAGTCAGATAATTCTGCGCTTTTAGGTGTTGCCTACGCATTAGAAAAGAAAGGCAATCATATTATTACTTCTGTGATTGAGCATCATGCTATTAGTGAACCGGCAAAATTCCTGGAAAAGAAAGGATTTAAAGTTACTTATCTGGGGGTAGATAAAGACGGCCTGGTTTCTCCGGATGACCTAAAGAAAGCAATTACCGATAAAACTATTCTAATCAGCGTTATGCACGCTAATAATGAAATCGGCACACTCCAGCCGATTGCTCAATTAGGTAAGCTGGCTAAAGATAAAGGAATTTATTTTCATACCGACGCCGTCCAGACCGTAGGGCATATTCCGCTAAATGTAGATGAGCTTAATGTGGACCTTTTATCACTTTCGGCCCATAAGTTTTACGGGCCAAAAGGAGCGGGGGCTTTGTATATTAGAAAAGGTACTCGTCTGGAGACATTTATGCGCGGTGGAGATCAGGAAAGAGGCAGGCGCGCCTCTACACATAATATTACCGGAATAGTGGGTTTAGCTCGAGCCGTTGAACTTTGTCAAAATAAAATGGAGGGTGAAATTAAATTTCAGAGTGCCCTGCGCGATAAATTGATTAAAGAGATTCCTGCTAAAATTCCTGAGGTTAGACTTAATGGACATCCTAGACAAAGGTTACCTAATAGTGTAAATTTTTCCATTAAATACATCGAAGGCGAATCAATACTTTTAAGCCTGGATATGTTGGGGATTGCCTGCTCTACCGGCTCAGCCTGCACCTCTAGTTCTCTTGAACCATCGCATGTTTTATTAGCGATTGGTTTAGATCATGAGACAGCACACGGTTCTCTTAGGGTTACTCTAGGGCGCTGGACTAAAGAAAGTGATATAGATTATCTTTTGGAAAAATTACCTCCGGTTGTGCAAAAATTACGTGCCATGTCCCCGCTTTATGAAAAATAACTTACCGAAACTCGGTAAAATCCATCCGGATTTTTTTAATCAGCACATCTATCCCAAATTAGGCAAGCCTGATAAATCTATCATTGTGGGGCCGCAAAGCGGGGTAGATTTTGGCGTCGTGGATCTCGGGGCAAAGGTGATGGTTGTATCCACGGACCCATTCTTTATTGCTAAAGAATTAGGTTTAGAAAAGGCTGCCTGGTTTGCGGTGCATATTATTGCTAGTGATATTTCCGTAAGCGGAATTGCCCCGAAATATTTGGCGATTGATCTGAATCTTCCTCCGGAAATGACTGAGGTGGAATTGGCCAGGATGTGGAAGGCGGTGCATAAGGAGTGTAAGAAGTTAAAAATCAGCGTAATTACCGGGCACACAGCGCGATATGCCGGATGTAATTATCCGATGGTCGGCGGAGCAACCATGTTTGGCTTAGGCAAGAAAAAAGAACTGATTAATCCTGAGGCTAAAGTTGGGGATGCGATTATTATTTCTAAGGGTCCGGCAATTGAAACCACGGGTTTGTTGAGCGCTTATTTTCCGGAATTTTTAGAAGCTAAATACGGCAAGTCTTTTGTTAAGCGTGCGCAGAAGATTTTTTATCAAATGTCTACGGTTAAGGATGCTGCGATTGCCGGATCGGTTGGCGGGGTAACGGCGATGCATGATGCTACAGAGTGCGGAGTATGGGGTGGGCTTTTTGAGATTGCCCAGCATAGCCGAGTAGGCATGTGTATTGATTTAAATAAAATAATTTTACAGGAAGTTGTCAGGCTGACCTGTGAGTGTTTTGATATTGATCCCTATAGATCTATTAGCGAGGGTACTTTATTAGCTACGGCTAATAAGCAAAAAGCGAAATTTATCGTCGCGGCTTTAGAGCAAGCAGGGATTCCTGCCAGTATTGTTGGCCAGGTCACGGTACAGTCAAAGGGCATGCGCGTTTTAGACGGGGATAAAAGTTACGAGCTTAAACACCCTAAAGTAGATCCTTTCTGGGGGAAGTTTGCAGAGTATCTTAAGAAAAAATTCAACCCTGCACCTAGATTAATTTAAATACTAAAAGGTGTAGATTTGAATGAATAAATACAAAGAAGGTGCGGAGTGAAAGAAAAAATACTGGATTATTTAAATAAAAAACACGAGTATCTTTCCGGAGACCAGATCAGTAAGCATTTAGGGATAAGCCGTCAGGGTTTATGGAAACACATCCAGGAGCTTAAGGATTCCGGTTACCAG
>Ga0247841_10008511_pt1 | contig 14744 bp, 16 predicted proteins | sample LaCruzMarch2015__2_FD_192410 | JGI IMG/M metagenome (GOLD analysis project Ga0247841, IMG submission 192410) | Freshwater microbial communities from meromictic Lake La Cruz, Castile-La Mancha, Spain - LaCruzMarch2015_18m | ecosystem: Environmental > Aquatic > Freshwater > Lake | place: Spain...
GCTCCAACCTTCCTGAAGAACTAATTTAGCAGCTTCCATCCTTAAGTGAGGAAGATGCGGGTTTGATGTGTATGGCATATTCATAGCTTTATACGAAAGGGTGATGCAAAGCTATTGAACCATTACGCAGCTATTGACTAAACAGTAATAAGATGGCATTATTATATGGCTGTTGTTTTTCCCGTTCTTTCATGGAGGTCGACACATGGGATGTGTCATGGAGAGTTCGCGTACGTCGGAAGTGGAAGTTGATTTCTGCCCTCAGTGCTTCAGAAAGCTCAAGGACAAGCACTTCTGCCCTCGATGTCAATTGGCGATTGAGATCGTCAAATTCGTCAGTTTGGAGACATTACGCGATCAAGCAAAAAAGAGAAGGATGCTCAGGCGACATAGAGTATAAAGCACAGAAGACGCTACGCCCCACAAAAAGCACTTGAACTCGCATCCAACCCTGCCCTCGGTTAACAACACCGGGGGATTTTTCTGTTTATTAATAGGCGGAATTACTTAACTAAATCAGTCCAATGTCAGCAAGTGCCCGTTATTTTTCAACCATTTTTTGCGTATTTCATAATCAGGCAACATTTTTTTTACCTCCATCCAGAATTTTCGCGAATGATTTCCGTGTTTCAAATGCGCCATTTCATGAACAACAACGTATTCAACAACCTCAGGAGGAGACATTATTAACCTCCAAGAAAAGCTTAGATCTCCTTTGTTACTACATGATCCCCAACGCGTTCTTGCACTGGTTATTTTTATATTCTTGTGGCGTAAATTAAAAACTTTGCCATATTCTTTGACCATCTTTTCTGTAAAATTATATGCCTCGTTTTTATAGAAATTTTTAAAAATTATCGCAGCTTTTCTCTTGCGACTTTCCGACATCTCAAAATAACCATCTCTTAAAACTAGCGCTGGATTTTTTTTAGAAATAAATAATAATGGGTATTTATTCCCCAAAAAAAGAAACTCTTCGCCTGCAGCAAAAGTCTTCGGAACAGATGCCCTACTAGCTATTATCGCCATTTTCTTCCTAATCCAAGAACTTTTTTCTTTCACAAATTTAAGCCCCACTTTTTCCGATAAATATAAAGGCATTCTCACTATGAGTTTTCCTCCCTTATCTATTTCAAGTGAAATACTTCGCCTTCTTGAGCGAACGATCTTGTACACAATATCTTCTGATAGTGCCATTGGGTTATTGTATCCTATTGCTCCCATTTGCTTATTCCTTTGCAGCAATATCTTCGCCGGAAACCGTCTACGGTAAAATAATTTAAGAAATTTTTACTACACTCTTTGCGAGAATCTCATTCTGCAAACCAAAAACAAATTCTGCTTTCAAGCGATCACCAAGCAAAACGGCCGGTAACCAATACTCATCATCTGACCACATTTTAGAAAACGGCAAATCTCTTTTCAAAAACCATTTCGGTGACATTTCCTCTGTTTCTTGCGGTTCACCGTCCCACGCATCAGCTAAATAAACATGGACTTGCTGATTCCAATCTGGCTTTTCCGGAAAATAGAAATTTATTTCAGCGACCGACCAAAAATGTTTCACTATCACGCTTATCTCTTCTTGCGTTTCTCGTATCATCGTGCTGTCTATAGATTCGTTTTGATCTTGCTTGCCACCTACTCCGTTCCATAACCCTACACCAAATCTTCGTTTTTTCATCGCTAATAAAATCTCATCGTTCTTTACCAAAAAACACAAAGTTGCTTTGCGCAATTCCTGTGGAAATATTTTTTTGCATTCAACTAGATTCATTTCGCCAAAAACTTTAGATAGGCCTCATGGCCGTGAATTGTTTTATTTCCATATTTTGATACTAATATTTTTACTAAGTAATAGCAAAAATAAAAATGGGAGCCCTGGTGGGGGCTCCCGAGAGATATAGTCAACTCCTTCACAAGAAGTATGTGGATTCCTCCAAAAACTCGAGCTACGACGTTCTATTCACCTTTTCTGCATTGGAAAAAGAGCATATGGTCACCACCATCCTCCGGATTTTGCGGAAGACTTGGTCGACCCAGGGGATAAAACGCCGCAAGACGGTAGAGATCACCCCCTTTCCTAGCTGCTAGGGTTCTTCAAGAAAAAGAGCGATGCTTTACGTTCCATGTCCGTCACTCCTTCGTGGGTTAGACGTTACGGGGAAGACAAGTCAACGACAATTCAATTGTAAAACGCGTTACAAATAAATCAAGAAGAAAGAGATATCGCCTTTCGCATCCATCTCTTATTAGTTTTATATTTCAAATTCACAAACTAACGGTATGTGATCCGTAATATCATCATCAACAGTATAATGTTTTATTATATTTATATTTGGACTGACATAAACCATATCAACAGTCGCTGTGGCAAATCCTGAATTCTCCGGTTTATGGCGCATATTGAAGGTTCTCTTGAGTTCCCCTTTAAAAACATTCTTTAGATCATTTTCAAAGGCAACCATCGCTTTGGCGTGTTCAAGTGTATTAAAATCTCCGCACAAAATAATATTTTCTTTCCCAAGATAGTTTTCCTTGATTATTTTACTCATACCAAGACGACGTGGATTATCTTCCCCGTCAAACCCCCATATCCCCTGAGTGTTAAAAACATCAACATTTTTTCCATCTATTTTTAATTGAACATGCTGCAAATTACGAGGTGAAAATGAAGGATCAAGCTTTTCAAAATTTACTGCACCAAACGGTATGTCGTAAAATATTACATCACGTGAAATCATGGGGTACCTGGAAAAAACGGCGTTTCCACACTCCAGCGTTGTTCCATCTTGTTTGTGTTCCAAAAAAGCTGGCGCAAAATCAAAATATTTGTAGCCAAATATTTTTGAAAATTCTTCAACCGTTCGATAATTTCTCGGATATTTAGGATCTTTTCCGCCATACACTTCTTGCAAAGCCAAAACGTCCGGCTTCTCTTTCTTTAAAAAATCCACCACGTTATCAAAAAGTTTCCCACCAAGCCATAAATTTAAACAAACAAATTTAAATGTCATTTTTAACAATATTTACAAAAGAGTTTAAAACATCAAATCTTTTCAGATTTGACCGCTTTTATCGCCATAAATAGGGGGATCTCCTCGCGACTACGATCTTCGCGAGCAGCTGCAGACCCCTGACTCTTTTTATCGGATTTCCACTCTTCAATTTTTTCAATCAAAAATCCTGCTGATTCTAAGTAGCCACTAAGTTCATTCAAAGAAAAATGACTTGACCACGTTACCGAAGAATCTTTTCCTCTCCCTGGATGCGCAGCCACCGGTATTTTCATTGCGGAAAGATAACGAGTAACTCTTCGATATTGAACATTTTGCTTTTCGTCTATCCCCCATGCCGACTGACGTGGAATGCGGAAACATGGATGATTCAAAACTAAGACAAAACGCCCTGCATCATGTAAGTGTTCAGAAGCCACCTTAACAACCTCAGCAGGATTTACTACATTTTGCAAAGCCAATATGCAAACGGCGGAATCAAAATTATTCTTTTCTATAGACAATTTTTTTGTGATGTCTCCGACGATATATTTGTGATTCACAGACTTGTCACGTATTTTCGCGGACTCAACAAGCGTTTTGGATAAATCAATTCCTTGATAAATTATATTATCTTTGATAGCTCTACCAAAAATTCCCTGTCCACATCCTAAATCTAAAACAGAGCTATACCTAAAATCACTCAGCAACCTCAACACTCCCGGAATAACCAGTTTTTCGTGATAATACGATCCCTTGTCACCAACAAGAGAATCATACCAACCAGCCACGGATTGCCATGATGTATCTTTATGGTTCTTGCCTGTTCTTAAATCTTTCTTCTTCATTAACCAAAGATAGAACATTTATCTCCGAAGTGTCCATTAATATTTCAATGACTTCTTACTCGTTAGAAAGACAAAGCAATATTTCCGCTAAGTGGCATCACGACTTTTTGTAGCAACAAAAAACGTGCCGAGTGAGGTCGTTGGCGTGGTTCGCCATCGACCGGAGCGTACACTTAAGGGGAATATTGCTTTGTTTTTGATCTAATTTAAAACACTCCCTGTTTTTCCAGCCATTTTAATAAATATGCCTGTGCCGCTAAATCTGCGACCCATTGCTCACGCCCAGGATATTTATCTTCCGATCTGTTTATGTATGTCCTTCCATCTTTTGATCGTGCCTGCATATCGGAAACGACTTTTAGATGCAGCTCGGCCCAATAATTCCCTTTTTTGTTCACCATGCTATCAAATTTTAATACAGCTGCCTCAATATCCAGAAGGGCAAAATTCATCCGCCTCATATCCCCCCAGCCATTTCCATTAGGATAAGAAATCTTTCCACTGTCAGATTGATAGATGTTTGTTCCATAAAACTTTCCATCAACAAGCGCCTGATAAATTCTATTCGCATTAAATAATGCGTACGACGGGATAGGCATCCTCGCTAAACCAAAAGTTAACGCGGAATTAATATTAAAACTCACCGTCGTCATATAGTCGGGATGTAATTTCCCTTGGTTAATTAAAGTTCCGTTGTTATCCATATTGGACCCCTTTAACCATTTAGAAAGCGGCTGTCCCAAGTATTTTTTTTCACTCTTGAGATCATCCGGACGCGCGAATGCGGACAACATTAATTCCGTCATCCTATCCTGCCACACCTGTTTATTTGGATGATTTGGCATCATGGAAAGAGCCACCTGCAAAATCGTAGCATTCCAGGCATTCTCTTCCGCTTTCGTATCACCTGGATAATTAATTTTCCCGTCTATCGCACAATAGTAAGGAGGTTGGTATCCATTGAATCTGTTCGCTTCATAAACAATCATCGTCTTTACTTCTTTGCGTTCTTGTTCCGAAAGAGAATCCCACATCAACCAGCCAGCAAAACCTGTTTTACTAGCCCAAAGAGCACTCTGCCACGAGTTACCCCAACCGCTCTTTCCGCTGTTAGACAAATGAGTATGTGCCAGAGAAATAATAATTTTCTTTGCTCTACTTTCAGCCAATTGCTGTGAAACTCCAATTTTCTCGGCATTATATGCTCCCGTCTTTAACGACACGGCCAGAGCAAATGCTTCATCCGCATTAGGGCGAATATTTTTCTCTTCAGTACCTTTGAAATTAAGATAGCTACCCGTTTGTTTTGAAAATCCTTGATTTACCCACCACGTAGTTAACGCGTATTTATTCGCATTTAATAACACTCCTTTTACTTCAACAGACAGAGAGTCAAGCGGCAGTCCTGCTTTAAAAGCAGAAAATTTTATAGGAACAACCAAAGTATCCGCCGCCATGACTGATACGGGGTGATAGCACAAAAAAACCACAACCGCTAAAATGGAAGAGTGAATTATCGCACAAAAAACCGAGTGGTGTTTTCGCCAGAAAAGCGGCATGTCACCCATTATAGAACAATCGCGCTTTTATTTCTTCTTTTGTTATTGTCACCAAGATTCGCTTTCGGTCAATCAGCTAAAAAGAACGAGCTTATCAACCAAAGAATTCCACTTATTTTTGAAATTGCAAAAAATAAGGCCCGACAAGAGATAAATGACATACCACCAAATCTCTACCCCATATCAACAAATAAATCTAACAAATGGAAAACAACAACCAGTGGTGGTTGGACAAGTGGTTTTTTTCCGGGCATTCTCTGGCTCTTGTACGAACAAAGCGGCAACAAAACTTTTAAACTAGAAGCGATAAAACGTCAGAATAATTTGTCTGATCAGCAATATAATAAAAAAACTCATGACGTGGGATTTATTATATTTAATAGTTTTGGCAACGGATATAGATTAACAAAAAATGAAAGCTATCCCTCTATTATTACGCAAGCGTCACAATCTCTTTCATCGCGTTATGATAAGAAAATCGGCTTAATCAAATCATGGGAAGGTTCAAATAATATACACCAGACGATTATAGATAATCTCATGAATCTACAGATGTTATTTTGGTCTGCCAAAAACGGCGGAAGCCAAAATTTTAAGAAAATAGCATTAAATCACGCGCTTAAAACAGCAAAAGATTTTATTAGAACGGATGGTGGCACTTACCATTTGGTAAATTACGATGCCACGACCGGGAAAATTATTAGCAAAATGTCTCCGCAAGGATTCTCCGCTCAATCATCCTGGGCAAGAGGACAAGCATGGGCAATTTACGGTTTCACAACAGCTTATCAAGAAACCGGAGATATTACACTTCTAAATGCAGCACAAAAAACGGCAAATTATTTTATAAAAAACCTGCCATCCGATTTTGTTCCGTACTGGGATTTCAACGCCACAGATAAACAAGCGACCCCAAGGGACAGTTCAGCCGCCGCTATTGCAGCATCGGGACTGCTTGATTTGGCAAAGCTGGAAACATCACAAGCATCTAAGGATAAATACTTGAAAGCAGCAGAAAATATTCTCCTGAGTCTTTCTTCTAAAAAATACTTATCTAGCAACAAAGAAGTAAAAAGCATTTTGCTGCATGGCACCTATAATAAAAATGTCGGTGATTTTGATACAGGAACTATCTGGGGAGATTATTATTTTTTAGAGGCACTATTAAAATACAGCACCATAAAACAGTAATCAAAAATTTTAAAAAGTTGCTACTGCGACTACGCCCCAACTAATAAATCCTCAATTTTATTCGAGAATCCGTCCTGTTCTTTCTCTGTTAGTTTTTCCATCTGTTCACTGTGCTTTGACAGTAAATGATCAATCATCTGTTGTCTTATCTCGTCTGGATTTTCTTCTTTTGCCACAAAATCGCACTCCCATCCTGTTACTGCACTACAATTTATTTCCGTCATATTTTTTCATTAATTTTTAATCCAACGCCATTATACTTCATAAATTAGCAATGTACAGCAATCTACTACGTCATCCATTTTTGTATGTTACCTATTCACTATCTTTACAATTTTTTCTTTGTTATAAATAAGGGTGTAATTATTAACAACAAAAATATGGGCTATGTAGTAAATATTGAGAAGGAATCTTTGGAAAATAGCAATTTCCGAAAAGTCCTTTTTACGGCAAAATACAGTCAACTGGTGGTTATGCATCTAAACCCAAGTGAGGATATAGGTGAAGAAACTCACACGCTAGATCAATTTATCCGCGTAGAGACTGGCGAAGGTGTAATTATAATGGACGGGGTGGAAACGTCAATATCTGACGGCAGCGCCATAGTGATACCAGCAGGTACAAAACATAACATCAAAAATACTTCGGAAACGGAACCCATGAAACTATACACGATCTATTCTCCGCCAGAGCATCGAGACGGTACGATTCATGCCACAAAAGCAGACGCTATTACAGACACTGAAGATCATTATATTGGGTAGAAAATAACAAAAAACATTCATCCCCGCTCCGCCTCCGCCAGTAGGCGGATGGCGGAGGCGGGGATGTTTTATGTTGTTATTTTTTTATATCCGTAGCTTTGAAGATCCAGTTTTAGTTCCTTCATACTAAACAATAAACAAACCAATAAAACCAATTAGTAAAACATGAATTGCGTAGACAAAAGAAATGATATTCTATACAAGGTTTTCCAAAATTTTGTGGACACATATCACATTCATCTTATTTCTTATTGTTAATTTATCTCCTTGTAAGGCACAATTATCTTATATATCTTGAATATGGAACTAGATCAACGAGAAGCAAAGCTTATCGAAGAAGCAAAAACAGGCAGCCAGGAGGCGTTTGATAGTTTAGTAAAACAACATCTGCCGATGATTTTCCGCTACCTTTTCCGTCTCTGTGGCAGCAGTACTACTGCTGAAGATTTAACACAAGAAACATTCCTACGTGTTTGGAAACACATAGAACGTTTTGACTCGAAAAAACCATTCCGTCCATGGATTCTACGCATCGCTCGCAACTGTGCTTTTGACCATTTGCGCAAGAAAAAAACTTTGCCATTTTCTTTTCTTACCGAGCCGGAACAATACCAACTGGAAAATATTCCCGCCAACAGCGCATCACCAAAGGATATTTTTGAGCAAAAAGAAACTGCTGAGTTTGTCAAAACAATGCTCTCCCAACTAACGGAAAAAGAAAAAGAAATTCTGGTAATGCATTACTTAGATGAGCTAACTGTGCCAGAAATAGCAGAAATATTAAAAAAACCAGAGGAAACTATTCGTACCAGACTACGACGAGCACGTGAGGCGTTTAGAGAAGTAAAAGAAAAAAATGAACCCTCTATTACGCCAAACACCGTATCTATTAATAGCGACTAACTATGAAAAACGACTTCAGAAATTTAGAAGAACTCCTAGGGAAGGCAACTTCCCCTTCTGTACCAAAAGGACTCGAGCAACGCGTACTTTTGGCTGTATATAACGAAAAACGCCACGAGGAGGCGTTTTCGCGCCGTTTCTGGGTTATTAGCGTAGTCGTCTCTGTCTCAGCCATAGCTATTGGCTTAATGGCATCCTGGCAATCTTTAAATGCAAGCGGTCTTTTAGAGATTGCTCAAACCGCACTGGCAAACTTAAACAATCTACGTGTGTCTGATGTACTTTGGGGGTTAGTTGAAAGCTTGCCATTGGGCAGTTTGGCGCTCACATTTTGCGCGGCAACAATATTCGGATGGTTAGCATCTCTCAAGAAGCAAGAACGCCAGCATCTATTATCCCTTAAATTTATCTAATAAAATTTACATTCATGACAGAAAATACTCCTGAAATAAAACAAGAAGAAATTAAAACACAACAAAAACAAATGTCGCATTATTTAGTTTATGTTTGCGGCATCATTGCGCTTTTACTTATTGGCTTTATCGCCGGTCAAAGTTTTGAACGTGCAAGAATTCAACATTTTATCAGCTGGAACAATAATTATGAGAAAAATTTTTTCGGCAATCAACCAATGCCACCCAGCCGTGGTCTTCCTCCAGACTCTTTTCGTTCCCATGCCATTTTAGGAAAAATCTTAGTCGTTGAAGAAAACAAAATTTCTGTCCAAGACGAAAGATCGAAACAAGAACAAGCAATAATTGTTTCTGATTCCACAGTAATACAGTTCAATAATTCAAATATTCAAGTGAAAGATCTGAAACCAGACCAAAAAGTTGCAATTTTTGGACAACCAAATAGCGACGGACAAATCGTTGCGTCTCTAATACGAGTTCTAGACACTAATGCACAATCTGGAAACACTAACATGTCGCCAGATAATAAAAACTAATTACTACTCTTAAATACTCATGAAACTGAAATTATCAAAAAGCAAATATGTACTAATTGGAGCTGTAGTTGTTCTGGCTGCTGGTGGTCTTTGGTGGTACACATCTAACTCAAAAACTTCTACGACAAAACTGGTAACCGAAAAAGTCCAAAAAGGCACGATATTACAGTCGGTGACTGGTAGTGGTTCCGTGGTTGCAAAAATTCAATCTACTGCCACCGTATCCGGAAAAGCACGTGTCGAAAAACTCTTGGTGAAAGATGGTGATGAAGTCGTAGAGGATCAAGTACTGTTGATAGTAAAGTCTCTTGCAACCGATGAGGAAAAAGCCAAATCTTATGCAACTCTACTTTCCTCTCAGAATGCTTTGTTGACCGCTCAGTTGCAATACCAGGAGGCACAAAGAAATCAAAATATCACTAGCACCACTCTTTCTAGCAGCCAATTGACCTACGAAAAAGCCAAAATTGACGCGAAGAAAACAATCAATGACGCGAAAGTTGGCGTAGCTAATGCTGTTTCAACACAGGACCAAGCCGACACAAACTTGGAAGTTTTAGTGGCACAACTCGGCAGCAAAGGTGCTGATTTAACGATGCAATCTTCACTGCTATCTGCGAAATCCAGTTTACTGACATCTAACTCCAATCTCCAACAAGCGAAAAGCAACGCTGAGTCAGCGGTTGTAAAAAACACGATCGCCAAACAATCTTTAGCTGTAGCAGCAGCAAATCTTAAGCAAAGCCAATTGGCTTACAAAAGCTTAACTGACCAGCAGATAACTTCTCCGGCCAGTGGTACGATAATGGGTCTTTCACTTATCGAAGGTAGTGTTATTGGATCTAGCGGCAGTTCCACAAGCAGCAGCTCCGGTGGCAGCACATCCACATCCACAACAACATCATCTTCTTCTTTATTCTCTATTGTTAATTTAAAGAGTTTAAGAGCCCAAGTATCCATTAACGAAGTTGACGTTCCAAGTATTAAAATTGACCAACCGGCCACGATGACATTTGATTCCATTGCTGATAAAACATTAACCGGAAAAGTGTCGAGCATCGACAAACTTGGCTCAACTACTTCAGGAGTAACCACGTATACCGCTGAAATTGCTTTCGATGCGATTGATGACGCTATAAGTAGCAATGTTCTGCCGGGAATGAGTGTTACTGCCAACATTATTACAACACAAAGGGATAATTCATTGCTTGTTTCAAGTACGGCTGTCAATACTGATGGAGACAATCAAATAGTCAGCGTAATAAAAAATGGAACAACTTTAAATGTCATTGTAACTACAGGCATTAGCAATGATACTCAAACAGAAATTATCACTGGACTAACCGAAGGAGATGAAGTTGTTACAAGCACAACAACCTCATCTAACACAGGAACGTTCAGCTCAAGCAGTTCTAGTAGCACAAGAGGAAGTTCTACTGGTGGAGGATCTTCACTGCTTGGCGGTGGACCACCTCAAGGGGGAGGCATGCCCCCGATATGAACATCATAGAGCTAAAAGATATTGTAAAAGAATACGACAACGGAAACACGATAGCATTAAAGAGTGTCAGCTTGTCCATAACAAAAGGAGAATTTGTTGCCATCATGGGACCATCTGGTTCTGGGAAATCAACGTTGATGCATATTATTGGAGCGCTAGATGTACCAACATCAGGAAGTTACGTGCTTGATGGAGAGGAAGTTCATTCTTTAAAAGATGATGAATTATCAGATATCCGCAATAGAAAAATAGGGTTTGTTTTTCAAGCATTTAATCTGTTGCCACGCATGAGTATTCTAAAAAATGTAGCACTACCACTTGCTTACGCCGATGATCATAAAAGAATAGAAAAAGCTACAAAGGGACTAGAACTAGTTGGTCTTAGTGACAAGTTAAATAGTAACTCGAATGAACTTTCAGGTGGGCAAATTCAGAGAGTGGCTGTGGCTAGAGCACTTATAACAAACCCAAGTCTTATTCTTGCAGACGAACCAACTGGAAACTTAGATACAAAAAATAGTGAAGAAATTATCCACCTTTTCAAACAACTCAACATACAAGGACATACTATTGTTATGGTTACCCACGAACCGGATATTGCAGCGCACGCTAAACGAGTTGTCGTGTTACGTGATGGAAAGATATGTGAAGATTACACACAGAAACAAATCACTCATTCGATAAATTGATTACAAGCTTATGGAAACAAGAGAGACAGCTATAACTGCGATAGAGGCACTAAAAAGCAATAAACTAAGAACCGGCCTAGCGGCCTTAGGTATTATCATTGGTATCGCTGCGGTGGTTGGTCTGATTTCTATTGGAAAGGGCGCGCAAAATTCTATCACCGATAAAATTTCGGCTAACGGTTCTAATCTCCTAACTATATCTCCAGGAGCAACTAATCAGAGAAATTCTAGCGGCGTACGTGGCGCAGCAGGATCAGCAAAAACATTAACATTAGATGATGCAAAGGCGATTATTGCCAATAAATTTTCTACAGTAAAAGCTGTCAGCGCCGAAACTTCTTCGAATTTTCAAGTGACCTACAAAAAAAATAACACTAATGCCACTGTTGCTGGTGTTCTCCCTGATCATGAAGTTACATCGAACATAACAATGCAATCAGGAGTATTCATATCTGAAAACAACATAGAGAAAAGCAGCAAAGTGGCGGTATTGGGCCCCAATATTGTTGAAGATCTATTCGGATCTACCACAGCCAGTGCTGTTGGAAAAACAATCAATATCAACAGTATCCCCTTCCAAGTTATTGGAATAACCAAAGCAAAAGGCGGCAGCGGATTCGGTAGTATTGATGATAGTATTTTTGTACCGATTATAACCGCACAAAAACTTCTAACAGGAAGTGAGTACGTAAGAAGTATTTATGTTACCGCAATAAGTGAAAAAGTTACGGATCAGACAATGGATGATGTCGGTATGTTTTTACTAAAACGTCACAAATTATCTGATCCAACAAAAGCCGATTTTAGTATTCGTTCACAAGCAGATTTATTAGAAACAGTTACTTCTACCGTAAGCATATTCACTAATTTACTCGCTGGAATTGCTGCAATTTCCCTTCTGGTCGGCGGCATTGGAATAATGAACGTTATGTTGGTAACAATTACCGAAAGAACAAAGGAAATTGGTATACGTAAAGCAATCGGCGCGAAGCGTAAAGATATTTTGTTACAATTTTTATTTGAATCTATAGTTCTAACTGTTATAGGAGGACTACTTGGCATAGTATTAGGACTGCTGTTGTCTATTGTTGCTGGAAAAATCTTCAGTATTACTCCCTCGTTTTCGCTCTATGGTCCATTACTCGCCTTTTCTGTGTCTAGCATGGTTGGTGTTATCTTCGGTTATTATCCAGCAAGAAAAGCTGCAATAATGCAACCCATTGAAGCGCTGAGGTATGAATAACAAAAATTCGAAGGAGGTGATTGAGACATGACAGCAAAAGCTACCCTAGCAGCAACGGCTGCGGCTTGCTTAATCATTGGAGGTATTGGCGGATACAGTATATCAAAACTCACCTCTCCAAAGAGCGGATTCAACCGTCAAGGAGGCCCAATGGCAAGTGGCCAAAAAGGACAAGCTCAGGGAGGCGGAAGAGTTATGGGTGAAGTACAATCAATAACAGATGGACGTATAACACTTAAAACTCAAAATAATAATTCTCAAATAGTTATTACATCAAGCACAACTGCCTATCAAAAAATGGCAACTGGATCGGCGGGCGATGTCGCTGTTGGAAGCCAAGTTCAAATAACTGGCACAAAGAATTCTGATGGAAGCACTACCGCAACTTCAGTTCAGATTGTTCCTCAAGGAGAGAATGCTCCAGGAAATCCACCGAGTGGTGTTCCCGGAAACGAAGCTCCGCCTGCGGACGGCGTTCAAAACAGTAACACTGGAACAACAGCCAAATAAACTTATTAAAGAACCACCCCTTACGGGCGGTTCTTTAATAACGTCTTTTGTTTTACCAGCAGCACTCTAATTATCGTGGCTGATAGAATTTTCTTGAATTTCCATATCCTCTGCTAGGAAAAGTTGGTTTCGATTTCTGTCCAGAAAAGTTATTTTGTTTTCGAAAATTTCCCTGTTGAACAGGAATAATTGGCATTGGACGCGCCTTTGGCAATTGTGGCAAAGGTGAAACATTTAAAGTTGCCTTCACTAATCTTTCTATGCCGCGAATCTTGCCACGTTGGTCTGGTGTTACGAAAGAAATTGCTTTTCCCTTTTTACCCGCACGGCCAGTTCTACCAACACGATGCACATAATCATCCAAATTATCTGGCAAATCATAATTGATAACTAACTCAATATCCGTGACATCTATACCGCGAGCAGCTATATCCGTAGCCACTAATGTTCTATATTCGCCAGATTTAAAACCATCCAAAGATCTTCGGCGCTGAGCCAAAGAAAGATTAGAATGAATTTCCGCAGCCGTATGATTCATCGCACGAATTGCACGGCAAATCTTTTTAGCTCCATGTTTCGTTCGTGAAAAAATTAAAATCGTTCCCGCATAGTCATCTAAAATTTTATCAAGTAAGCGATTTTTTTGATCTTTTTGCACTACAAACAATTCGTGCTCGATCAATTCAGTTACCGTGCCCGGAGGCGCAATTTCCACGCGCACAGGAATTTTCATATAAGTCGCCGCTATTTTCACAATTTCTGGTGGCATGGTTGCTGAAAATAACATTGTTTGGCGCTCCTTTGGCACGCTTTGTAGAATACGCTTAATTTGAGGTGCAAAACCCATATCCAACATATGATCGGCTTCATCTAAAACAAGAATGCCAATATCTCGAAGGTTTAAGCTGCCTCGATCAAGATGATCAATAATACGCCCTGGTGTACCGATTATAATATGTGGGTTACGACGAATCTCATTAAGCTGGATATTCATTGATGCGCCACCAATCAGCAGAGTCCTTCGGAGACCAAAATCTCTACCTAATATTTGCAATGTCTTGTCTACTTGGATAGCTAATTCACGTGTTGGCAAAATCACTAGTCCGCGTTTCTTGGTACGAGCAATTTGCTGGAGCATTGGCAATGCAAAGGCCAGAGTTTTTCCCGTCCCTGTTTGAGCAATTCCCATCACATCTTTACCTTGAATGGCAATTGGAATCGCCTTGTGCTGGATAGGAGTTGGCGTTATAAAATTGTTCCGTTCTAAAACGGCCAATAAGTTCGGAGCTAATCCTAGATTAGAAAAAGTTAATTCTTCTGTTTGATCGCTATTTAACATAAATTTGTGACCCAATCCTTTTACGGTCACAAATGTAATCCTAAGGTGAGTCTCTTAAACCGTGTTTGACACGGCAATAAAAGTAAGGTCTTTATTATATTCTAAAGATAACTTTTTGTCAAATATGTCGTAATGGTTCAATAGCTTTGCATCACCCTTTCGTATAAAGCTATGAATATGCCATACACATCAAACCCGCATCTTCCTCACTTAAGGATGGAAGCTGCTAAATTAGTTCTTCAGGAAGGTTGG
>Ga0247841_10008512_pt1 | contig 14744 bp, 14 predicted proteins | sample LaCruzMarch2015__2_FD_192410 | JGI IMG/M metagenome (GOLD analysis project Ga0247841, IMG submission 192410) | Freshwater microbial communities from meromictic Lake La Cruz, Castile-La Mancha, Spain - LaCruzMarch2015_18m | ecosystem: Environmental > Aquatic > Freshwater > Lake | place: Spain...
AAAAACAATTCTCGCTGCCGCGCCCTGCCTCATCTCGAATATCACTTTCACATAATGCAAATGCGAAAGCGTGAAAACCGGCCTTGCCGACAAGTTCTCAGGCGCGGCAGAGGCTGTAGAGTCGGTAAAAAAAACCGGGTTTGTCTCATACTGCCCCTCATGCTGCTACCGGGAAAATGCGCGGCTGCCAAGAAAACAAGTGTGCCCGCACTGCGGGCACCAGCTCGAGCACGCAGGCCCACTTTACCTTGGGGAACTTTGGGACAATAAGCTTCTTGGGAAGATGGTGAAGCTGAATGTTAAGAGAAATTACCGGAAGAAAAAGGAGATTGGGAAAACACTTTCCACACAGCTTTCCGAAAGCCGCATTCACTCGTACGGATATTACGACCTGCACACGCTTGCGAAGAAGAGAAAGACAGCGATAATGAGCATTGACGGCGCGCTTGAGGCAATAAGAAAGGCGGGCTTTGCGGCATCAAGGACGCACTTCTGCTCCACCGCGGTGAGAACGGACGCGCCGCACGAGGCTGTGCTCAAGGTGCTCGGAAAATAGGATGGAGGGCGAACATCAGATGAACGAGCCTGAAACAATTGCCGAAATATTGCGCATGAAAGTGATTGCCGTTGTGGGCATTTCGGAAAAGGAGGAGCGCCCGTCATTCCGGGTGGCGGATTATCTTTCCAATAATGGATATGAAATAATCCCTGTGAACCCGAATATTGCGGAGTGGCATGGGAAAAAATGCTATCCTGACCTCGAGGCAATGCCCGTTGGCGTTGATGTTGTGGATATTTTCAGGAAGAGCGAGGATGTGCCACGCGTGGTTGCCTCTGCAATAGCCATTGGCGCAAAGGCCGTTTGGATGCAGGAGGGCGTGGTTAACTCTTCCGCCGCGGCGGATGCGGAAGAAGCAGGGCTTCTCGTGGTGATGGATCGGTGCTTAATGAAGGAGCACGCCCGCGCGCAAGGCGCAGACGGGCTTTGATTTATTAACGTTTTTCAGCACAATCGGAGTGCGCGCCATAGTAGCTCAACCTGGGAGAGCAATCGGCTGAAGTATTTCCTTATAAGGAGATTCCGACACCGATGTGTTGCTGGTTCAAATCCGGCCTATGGCACTTTTTATCGTCTAGCTTGCAGCGCAAAAGAATATGCCCCGTCAGCTCATTATGGATGTTAATATTTTAAACTTTACCGTCGCATTATTCAATATGTTTGTCAAGATGCACAAAGGCGAATTGAAGAAACTAATATGTGCAGCTATTCGAAGAGCAGGATCGGAAAGGAAACTCACTAAAGCAACAGGCATACCGCCGATTACTATCTATTACTATGCACATGAAATGTACAATATAACTCAAGAGCGTTTTGAATTGCTGGCAAAATTTCTGGGCATTTCAAGTAAAGAAATTGGACAGAAGGAGAAAACGCTGCTGCCATCAAATTGGGGGCGCGTCAAAGGAGGAAAGAACTGCCTCGCCAAGAAGAAGAAAAACGGAACTTGGAAATCCAACTTTGATAAGATGATGAAGGGAAGCTCAAGAAATCTGAAAGCGTGGCATAGAAAAATGAAAAGGGAACGACCTATTGAGTACTACCATCTACAGTACGAGCGATTCAAGAAGGTTGGTGCATACAAATCGGTGGCTGTGCGGGGAGAAAAAGTAAGGAACTCCTTAGAAAAAGACGTCGCAGACCTTCTGTATCGCATGAAACTAAAATATGAGTACGAACCCCTAGTAAAAGGCAAGAACAGCTACTATTTCCCGGATTTCAAGGTCAACTCGTTGTTGATTGAATGCAGCATGTGGAAGGGCGAAGAAAAGGCTTACAAACTCCTGCACAAGATAAACGACCTTCAAAAAGAGGGATATTTGACGATTGTTGTTGTCCCACGGCAATTGAGGCATTTTTATAAGGTTTTAGATGAGTATCTTGTAACTGACATCGAAGAATTAAAGGAAAAAATAATTAGCCTCGGTAGCTCAGTCTCTTCTTGAGGGTTAAACCTCTTGAGGCTGAAAGGTAGAGCGATGGACTGTTAACTTCCTCGAAAGAGGAGGCAGCAATCCATAGGTCACAGGTTCAAGTCCTGTCCGAGGCGTTAGCAAACGCATGGGACAGCAGTGGTTCGCAAACCACTCAATGTCCGAGGCGCTTTTTTCTATTGTAATGGAATCAGAGGCGGTTTTCATGGACGAGAAAAAGATACGCGAAGAGGAAGAGAGGCTGAAGAAGATTGTTGACGAGGCAAATGAGAAGCTCCTTAAGGAAACCGACGGAAAGCCCTATCTTTTGGTGCTTGCCACCCTGCACGAGATTGACCGCGAGGGGAACAAGAGCAAGCTTGCTTCGCAGTGGAACTGGCGGACGAATATTGACAGCAGGAAAGAGGGAAGGAATGAAAAGGAATTGGACGCCTCAAAGACGCTGATGAGGTTCCTCATGGATCAGCTCAAGAGCGTTGCAGACCACCCGGAAAGCGGAATAAGGAAGAAGTACGGGCTGGACTAGCCGGCTGCTTTTTTTCTATTTAACAAGGAAAAGCTCTGCCGTCCGTGCCGCTACTTTTATGCTGGCAACAGCCATGCAGGCGAATACTATTACCAGCATTTTTTCGCTTGATCCGTAACCGAAGTAGAGAATGAGCGCAAGCACTGCGGGAAAGAGAACAGCGAGGGCGAAGTTGAATATGCCTGAAAGCGATTTTGTCGGCGATACTGTTTTTGCCGAAACAAAGCCGCGTATCCTGGAGCGGCGGAAGTAAAGGTACTCGTTGCCTATGAGAAGCACCATGCCGAGCCCGAAAAGCACTGCGCCAAGCGCGAAGTTGGCGAATACCATTAATGCCGTGCCCAATACAAGCAAGGCGGCAAGGGAAATATTGAAAAGAAGCGAGATGCTGGAGAACTTTTCTTTTTCCTCAAGTGAGAATGCAAGCATGTTGTCACTTCTTTGCAATGAATGAGCCGCCGGCAAACGAGCCTTGCGGCAGCTCTTCCTCTATCTGAAGCAGCCTGTTATATTTCGCAGTCCGCTCGCCCCGTGCAAGAGAACCGGTCTTTATCTGCCCGCATGCGATGCCTGCCGCAATATCCGCAATCGCGGTGTCTTCTGTTTCCCCTGAGCGGTGCGACACCACCACGCCCATGCCGCTTTTGAAGCAAAGCTCTGCCGCATCAAGCGCCTCTGTGAGAGTGCCAACTTGGTTCACTTTCAGAAGGAGCGCTGAAACTGAGGATTGCCGGATTGCCGCCCTTATGCGAGAAACGTTTGTCACAAGAAGGTCGTCCCCCACAACCTGCACTTTTCCGGAAAGCTTTTTCCGAAGGAAAGCAAACTCGTTGAAAGACTCCTCATCAAATGGGTCTTCTAAACTCACAATAGGGAAGGATTTCACAAGCCCGATATACATATCTGAAAGCTCGCCTGCTGAAAGTTTTTTCCCGTCTATCGCGTAATTCTTGCTTTTGGAATCGTAAAATGAGGAGGCGGCGGCATCTATTGCGAACTTCACTTCCTTTTGGTAGCCGCAGCCATCTATTGCCGCTTCCATTATGGAAAGCGCGTCCTCGCTTGATTTGCAAGGCGGGGCAAAACCGCCCTCGTCTCCAAGGCCGGTTGCCTGCTTGCCGTATTTCTTTGCGATGAGCGAGCCTAGCTCGTGGTAAATTTCCGAGCCGGCGCAAAGCGCATCGGTAAATGACTTGAAGCCGATGGGAAAAATCATGAACTCCTGTATCGCAATGCCGCTGCCCGCATGCTTGCCTCCGTTGAGCACGTTCATCATGGGAGAGGGGAGAAGCGGCTTTTTGCCTTTGGAAAGAAGCTTGTAAAGCCCGACGCCTTGCTCGTTCGCAGCGCATTGCGCGCACGCAAGCGATACCGCAGTGGTGGTGTTTGCGCCGAGCCTTGACTTGTTTTCTGTGCCGTCCAGCTCGCAAAGCGCAGAGTCTATTGCCTTTTGATCAGAGGCATCCATTCCGCAAAGCGCCTTTGCTATGGGTCCGTTGATGTTCGCTACTGCCTTTTTCACGCCCTTGCCACCGTAGCGTGCACCTCCGTCGCGAAGCTCGAGCGCTTCATGAACGCCAGTGGATGCGCCTGAGGGGGCGGTTGCCCTGCCGAATCCGCGTTCGGAGAACACGTCCGCCTGCACGGTCGGGTTGCCGCGCGAGTCAAGAACCTCTCTCGCATGAATTTGCCTTATTCTGCCCGTAGTAACACCGTGCTTCAAACGAAGAAGAGGGTTAAAAATAGAACGTTTGGCTCAGAGCGCCTTGAACTTGGAGCGCTTCTTCATGTTGCCCCAGCAGTCCTTGCAAATGACCGTGCGCACCACTTTCTTCAGGCGCTTCGCGCTCTTTTCACAAGACTGGCAGACCATTTTTCCGCAGGAATCGCACTTCTCGAGCATGTAACCCTGTGAGCTGCATCTTTCGCAAATCAATACATCACCTGAACTTTTGTGTTCCTCGATATACTGGCAAAGGAATATATAGGTTATCCGAAGCGTCCCCCATTTATATAAAGTTGGACAGGGGAAGACGGAATGTGCCATCTGTCTATGATTCGCTGAACAAGGCGTGGAAATCAACCTGCCGCGTGGTGCTGGGAAGCGAGCTGGGCGAGCTTGAGGAGTATACGGGCTGGCTTCGGGAATACATGATGGAGAGCGCAAGGGAAACGTCCCACCTTTCCGGAAAGGAAGTGGCGCTTGCCGGCGCGGATTACTGCAAAACCGCAAAATTCGTTTCAATGGACGAGGCGCGCGAGAAGAAAATAGGCCCACTTTCCATCAACGACATCAAGGACATAGACTCGATAATAAGCGCGGTATCCGAACAATGGGAATATTGCGGGAACAAGGCGCTTGGCAACTCGGCTTTTGTGGAATCGTCAGATGCAATAGCCGACTCGACTTATGTGTCCGATTCGACGACAATACAGGAATCGTCATACGTCCATGCGTCATCCATCATAACCACGAACAGCCGCCAGATATTCGGAAGCCTCCGCTCGGATAACGGCGAATTCGCAATAAGGTGCGTCAGGTGCTCGGATTTCAGGCGCTGCTTTGAAACCCGGCTTTCCATAAGCTGCAGCGACTTGTATTTTTGCGCCACGTGCATGAATTCCCATGACCTGCTGTTCTCTTTCAACCAGAGAAACCAAAGCTACCGGATAGGAAATTTGCAGCTGCCAAAAGAAAAGTACTGCACGCTGAAGAAAAAGATTTTGGAAGAGGTAAACGAGGAGCTTATTGAAAATAAGAGATTCCCGTCCATTTTTGAGCTGGTGCCAAACGAAAAAAGCGCGCTTCCGAAAATGCCATCAACGCCAGCCGGGAAAAGGGAGCAGGGGATGGAAACTGTGGAGCGGGCGTTTCGCTCCACATGCAGGATTATTTTCAACAAGGAGCCCGGAAAACTGGTTCAATATGAGAGATGGCTTTCAAAGCACGCGGGTTCGCTGAGAAAGTTCACGTCACCCTTCGGGCATGAGACATATTCCCTGCCAGGCAAATGCTATCCGATTTATTCATTGGTGCCAGACAAGAGAATGGTTTCGGATGAAGAAACCTTGCTGCTGGGCGACCTTAGCCTGAAGGAAGAGGAAATAACGAGCCTTGAGCGCATACTGAAAAACCTGTCCAAAATCGGCTATTTCACTGATGAAATGTTCGAGGGAACATGCCGGAATGCCATTGAGACACTAGGGGCAGTGAATTCTTCCAACCTCTTCAGGACGTCGGCGTACAAATCAGAATATGCCGCATTCAACCCGTACTTGGTGACTTCAAAATACGTATTTGGCGGAGGCAGGCTCTCAAACTCCCAGTTCTGCATCAACTGCTATGACTCGGACCATTTGAACCGGTGCTTTGAATTGGATTTCTGCAGCAACTGTTCAGACGCTTATTTCAGCCACAATTGCGAAGGGCTGTCAAATGCGATGTTCTGCTTCAACACAAAGAACAAGCGGCACGCTGTTGGCAATGCGGCACTTGAGCCTGCGAAATACAGGCGGGTGAAAGGCGCGCTTCTGGAGCAGATTGCGGCGGAGATTGAGGAAAAGAAAGAGCTTGAGCTGGACATTTTCAATGTCGGCTGCAGCAGAAAAAATTGAAAAGCTCACTTCTTCTCTATTGAGATGGTGAGGCGCGCTTCGCCAATCTCCCATTCCTTCCGAAAGCCGCCCGAGTGGTGCGCAAAGCCGACTGTTTCGGCGTTCACCTGCTCCGCAAGCTTGGAGGTGTGCTTTTTCACTATGGATGACATCTCCTTGTCCTCTGTTTCTATGTGAAGGGAAATCCTGTCCGCTTCCACGAGCTTTTTCTCCTTGCGCATGAGCTGCACGCGGCGCGCCACCTCGCGGACCATCGCTTCCTCGTAAAGCTCTTTCTTTACTTCTGTCTTCAGGTAAACCTTGCCGCCCTCAAACGAGGCTATTGCAAAGCCATCCGCCTTTTCCTCAATTGAGACCATTTCCCGCGTTATTTTCCATTTGCCATCAGAGAGATACTCCTTTTCTTCTCCCGAGAACCATTTTGCAATGGCATCCGCACTCTCTTTTTCAAGCGCCGCTTGTGCTGCTGGCGAGTCGCGCTTGAAGGCAGCGCCCACCTTGGAGCGATTTATTGAAACGGTGACGCTGGTTTTGGGCTGCTTGGTTGTTTTCACAGCGCGCACGTTTCCCATGGACTCGATTAACTTCGAGAGGTGCTCAACAGCAGACAGCACTTCGGTGGACTCGGACACTATGCGCACCTCTTCAAGGGGCCAGCGCAGGGGCAGGTCCGCCTTCTGGCGCGCGCTTGCCACAGCGGTTGCAATGGTGCGTGAAATATCAAACCTGCTCTCAAGAAGCTGGTCGCGCCTTTTCTTGTCCGCAGCCGGATAGGGGAAAAAGCTAATTGACTTTTTGTGCTCGTAGCGCAAGTAGAAAGACTGGTAGATGCTTTCGGATATGAACGGCGTGATGGGCGCGAGAAGCAACAGCGCATCAAATATCGCGTAATAAAGGACCGCCATTGCGGGGCTGCATTCCCCTTCGGAGTCTATCCTCTGCTTTGCCATTTTCATGTAAAAGCGGCTGACGTCTTCAAGAAGGAACTGGCGCACCGCCTTGGTTGCCACGTGCGGCTTGTAGGAGGAGAATGCGGATTCGCACTCTTCCACGGTTGCGCAGAGCCGCGAGAGAAGCCACCTGTCCTCAATCTGAAGGTATTCATCGGCCGGAAGCACAGGCTTTTGCTGCGAGGAGTAGAAGCGGGAAAGGAAAACACCGAGGTTGTAGATGGTGCCTATGGTGCGGTGCGCCTCTTTTACCTCATTCCAGTTGAAGCGCAGGTCGTCCCACACAGTATTTGAAAGCGCCCAGAGGCGGAAGGAATCCGCTCCATACTGGTCCACTACCTCTTCAAGCGGCACGAAGTTGCCTACTGACTTTGACATTTTTTCGCCTTTTTCATCCACGAAAAAGCCATGCATGAGAAGCATCTTGTAAGGTATTTCGTTGTTGAGGACAACGCCCGAGCCGAGCAACGAGTAGAACCAGCCGCGCGTCTGGTCCTTGCCCTCCACGATAAAGTCCGCACGCGCGAATGCCGGGTCCTGCCGCTCCACTTGCGAAAGGGACGCCCATATTGCGTTCCCCGAGTCAAACCAAACGTCGAGAATGTCGGGTATCCGATGCGATGCCGCACCGCATTTTTCGCACTTGAGCTTGATGTGGTCGATGTGCGGGCGGTGAAGCTCGGTGAGCTTGGGAAGCTCGTCCCGCGAGCCTATCACCTTGAGATGATTGCAGCTTCCGCATTTCCATATTGGTAGGGGTATTCCCCAGTAGCGCTGGCGGGAGATGCACCAGTCGGGCGCGTTTTCCACAAATTCCCTGAAGCGCACTTTCGCAAACGGAGGCTGCCACTCGCAGTTCTCTATTTCGGAGAGCATTTTCTCCTTGAGCTTGGAGATGGTGATGAACCATTGGTCGGTCGCAATGAATATGAGCGGTGTTTTGCAGCGCCAGCAGTGCGGGTAGCGGTGAATCACTGCTGACTCGTGCACAAGCGCGCCGCACTCCTTCAAGTCCTCGATCACTTTTTTGGAGGATTCGCGCACTGCCATGCCGTGATAAGCGCCGCCGTCTTTCGTGAAATTGCCCGTGCCGTCCACAGGCGAGAATATTTCAAGACCGAAGCGCTTGCCGATTATGAAGTCCTCAGGCCCGTGCCCTGGCGCGCAGTGCACAAGGCCGCTTCCGTCCTCAAGCGTGACAAACTCGTCTGACAGCACCACCTTTCTTTCGCACTTTTTGCCTATCTTGCCTTGCAACGGGTGGGAGTATTGTGTTTTCTCGAGCTTCTTGCCTGATATTTCGCCAAGCACGGTTGCCGATTGCCCGATAAGCGACATCAAGTGGTCGAGCCTGTCCTTTGCAACAATCCACGTCTCCTCGCCCACCTTCACCTTCACGTACGTGTAGATGGGGTGCGCCATTATCGCCATGTTGGAAACAAGCGTCCAGGGCGTGGTGGTCCAGATTATGAAGTATTCGTTCTCCGCGCCTTGCGAGGGGAACTTGACGTAAATTGAGGGGTCGGACTGCTCACCGTATTCGAGCTCGTAATTCGCAAGCGTGGTCTCGCAGCGGCTGCAGTAGGGGACAACGTAAACTCCTTCGTGAAGGAGCCCTTTCTGGTGCGCGGCTGCAAGCGTCTTCCATGACGCCTCTATGTAGCCGTCCTTGTAGGTGATGTAGGGGTTGCCCCAGTCCATCCACACTCCGCACCGCTCGAACTGCCCGGAGATGACGCCGATGTACTGGGTGGCAAAAGACTTGCACTTATCCACGAACTTTTCCACGCCGTACTTTTCTATCTGGCGCTTGTCGTTGAACTTGAGCTCCTGCTCCACTTTTACCTCAATTGGAAGCCCGTGAGTGTCAAAGCCCGGCTGTGCGCGCACGGCAAAGCCCTTCATCCTTTTGTAGCGGCATATGCTGTCTTTCAATGACTTGTTCCAGGCGGTGCCTGGGTGAATCTGCCCCGTGGCGTAGGGCGGCCCGTCGCAGAAGTAAAAGGGCTTCCCGCCCTTTGCCTGCTTTTTTGCCTCCTCGTATATTTTCTCCTTTTTCCAGAATTCAAGGATGGAATGCTCGAGCTTTACCTGGTCATGCAAGATTAATCACCTAGGAAAAATAAGCCTTCACTGTTGCGCCTATTGCCGGCGCGCACAGAACGATGGGCACTGATGCAAAAGAAAGCATTGTTTTTACGCTTGCGCCAATCACGAAAGCAGAGGCGAGAAAGCATACGAAGACAACTGCAATGAAAAGATGCTCGGCGCGTGGGGAGGGAACACCTGATTTCCGTACCGCCTGCATGGCGAAAAAGCCCGCCTGCGAAACAGCAAGCAGGAATAGCGCGGATTGCATTGTTATGCCAACGCCCGGAAGCAGGAGAAGCGCAAGAACTACCGCAAGCGCAGAAACTGCAAGGGAAAAGCTGAATTCGTCCATAATATCACTCGTCTGTTATTCTGGCTAATTACCATGGCTAATGTATTTAAGTATTTGGCACACAAGGTCAACGGGAGAAAAATGGGAGAATACACACCTTGGACTGAGAAGTACCGCCCGCACTCATTAGGTGACATAGTCGGCCAGAAGGAAATCGTTTCCATACTTCACGCATACGTCAAGGAAAAGAACATGCCCAACCTTCTTTTCGCAGGCCCGCCAGGCATTGGGAAAACAACGGCTGCGCTTGCCTTGGCGCGCGACCTTTACGGCGAGAATTACAAGCAGAGCATACTTGAGCTAAACGCATCTGATGAGCGCGGCATTGATGTCGTGCGCGGCAAGATAAAGGATTTTGCAAGAACTGTTTCGCTTGAAGAGGTTCCGTTCAAAATAATCTTTTTGGATGAGGCGGATTCGCTCACAAACGACGCGCAAAACGCCCTCAGGAGAACGATGGAACTTTATGTGAATGTCACGCGCTTTGTTCTTTCTGCGAACTATTCATCAAAAATAATCGAGCCTTTGCAGAGCAGGTGCTCTGTTTTCAGATTCCGACCCCTTACAAACGAGGAGTGCAAGGAGATGATTGAGAGGGTGGCACGCGGGCAGAAGCTCAAGGTGGATGAGAAGGCGATGGATGCGCTCCTCTATGTGTCCGAGGGAGACATGAGGCGGGCGATAAACTCGCTGCAGGGCGCGTCGCTTGGTACCAGCAATATCACTGCAGAGTCTGTTTACAAATCATCCGCGCGCGCCGAGCCCGCGGAGATAAAGGAAATGATGGAGCTCGCGCTTGGCAGGAAATTCATCGAGGCAAGGAAAAAGCTCCACCAGCTCATGATTAACTACGGAATGAGCGGAGAAGATGTGCTGCTGCAGATGTACAGAACGGTGGACCAGCTTGATGTGAGCGAAAGGGAAAAAGTCACTATTGTGGACAAGATTGGCGAATACAACTTCAGGCTGGTAGAGGGCGCGAACGAGATGCTGCAGATTGAGGCGCTTCTCGCGCAGATGCTGCTGATTAAGTAGCCGGACTTAGGAAAAGTACTTTTTGGCGGCTTCCTCAAGAAACATGGCAAAACCGAAAAATTCGGGAAAGGTATTATGCATAACTAGAGAATATCCCCCGTATCCGCCGACCTTCATTTTGAAGTCCTGGAAAAGCTGGCCCCTGATTGTCTTGAAAAGCGGATCGATATCTTCAATGGTACATTTGCCTATCTCTGGATGCGTAAGCTCTTCGGGTGGAAGGCCGAAATCCAATGCTGCAAACTGAAAAAGATGAAGCAGCTTGCCGGATTTCACTATTTTTTCATGAAGGTAGAGCACCAGTTCCCTGACTTCCTGCTTTTCCTCGTCAGTGAATTTTTTGCTTTCCTTGCCGAACATTGCCGGAACAAAAACATGCAGATAGTGGGCCACCGCAACATTCAGAAAACCCATCGCATAGTGTTTTTCCTCATAAACCCATTTTTTGGGGTCGGAGCTTCCGCAAAACTCGTCAAGCTCTTTTGGGAGGTTTCTGAACCCCTCAAGAACGTAATTTTCAAATTCTCTCCTTTTATCGCCATCAGGAACAGCATGAATTTTCCTCCATATGCCAAGCATGCGTTTTGGAAAATCCTTATCCCGCATCCGCTCGTCTGCTGCCGTGTACCTCTCAGATACCTTTACTGCATAGTGGGCAAGATTCAAGTATGAAGTGATTGGATTGGAGATGCCGCTTGCGTTTTGCGTCCCGGAAAAAGAAACCTGTTTCATGTTGCCTTTCCTGTTGCAAAGTGCTTTTAAAAGCAGCCTTTACCGCAGCTTGAACCTGAGAAGCGCGGCAAGCCCGCCGTATCCGGACAGCTCGCGCCCGCCGTCAGACTCATGCGAGAAAACAATGAGCCTCACTTTCCTTTTCTCCGCCTCTTCGATGACTGCCTCTGTTTCCTTGTTTGTGCGGAGAAGCTCGTCAAGAACGAGTAGCGACTCTGCTGCCGAAGAGGACACCGCGTTTCGCACGTCTTCAAGCCCGTATGCCACAAGCCCGCTGTCCTTCCTCAGCTCGGTGTTGAACTTTTCCATAAGCTCCATCTCATTCGCAGCGCGCTCTTCTCCTGCCACGCGGGAGACCACGCCTTTTTTCAGAAGCTCGTTTATGCCCGAACGTTCGGCATAGGAGCAGTGTTCGAGAATGATGCGTTGCGCGAGCTTGCTGTCTTTCTGCTTTATGAACTTCATCAAATTCTCCTTGCCAAAGCCCGGGCCTGCGACAATGATGCGCCCCACCTGCAAGGACTGGAGCTTTTTCAGTATCTCGCCGAAAAACGACTGCGCTTTTTCATCGAACTTGTCATCGCGCTTGGAAGCATTATTCTCAAGCTCAAGCTCGTACTGCACGCCATAGCCGCGCAATGTTGCAAATATTGCCTTGCTTTCGTCGAGCACGAGCATGGCAAGCTTGGGGCGCTTTGTCTCCGCTATTGCTTGCTTAATACGGGAAAGATGATGCGCCATCCACTTGTCCTTAATGATGGAAACCGGGAAATCCTGCTCCACGTCTATTGTGTGGTACGAGCCCTGCTGCACGAATTCAACAGGCGTGCCTTCCAGTATTTTGCCGGTAACGCGAAGCCTGTTTGCAAACGGCGAGAACTCCACTTTTTCCACAAGAAGCTTTATCGTAACGGCTTTTTTCTCGCCGGCGTCCCCTTCGACTGCCTTGTAGCGGCGCCATGTTTTTGAGAGAACACGGTCGCCAGGCTGGAGTATCCTTTCAATGTGCCACAAGTCCTCCGTATTCTCGGGAGTGAGGCGTATCTCCCCCTCTTTTGGGTCCTGCTTCCCTAGTTTCATAAAGAAAGATGGAAGAAAAGAAGTTTAACCCCTAGCCCGCGGGCAGGTAGCCGAACTTGTCAAGAAGCAAGTGGTAGCCTTCCTGCGCCCTCTGAGCCATTTTTTCCTCGAATTCAACGAACTTGCCATCAAGCTTTTTTTTCTCCTGCTTGAAATCAAATTCGAGGGAGCCGCGCCTCATGTTGAAGTCAATTGTTATCCGCTCCATTGCCGCCGCTTCCCTTTTCGGAATCATGCTTTTCACCATTCCGAGATGCCAGTCAAGCGCAAGCTTGAAGCCCTTGAAAAGCAGCCATGCTCCGGCGGTTACCCCGCCCACAATCGCAGGCGAGGCGCCGGTTATGAAAGCAGCCGCTCCGATGCCAATCGGCCCGGCAACCTGGAGGTACTTTTCATAGGGAACGAATTTTTTCGCTATCCATTCTGCCAGGAATGTTGACTTGTTGGCATAAGCCTCGCGTGCTTTGGCTTTTTCCTCCGCCTCCGCCATATCGAGCTTTGAGGCTGCCTCCGCTGTGTCATGGTCAAGGCTCGCAACCTCGGTGATTATCCCCTCCCTGCAGCGAATGAGCTTGCGGGCTATTCCAATGGAAAGGCTCTTGGCTTCGAACATGAACATTGCGGCTTTGCGTTTCTCCTCCCCTCCTTGCTCGAGAAACTCCATTGCGCGCAGCCGGAAATACGGCTTGTACTCTTCCACCGCCAGCTTCGCATCCGCGTTAGATGGCTCCTTGCTGGAAAGCCAATTGTAGTAGGTGTATTTTGCCAGGTTGAATACCTCCTGCCACTGCACAGGCGCCTTTGCGCTGTACTCGACTATGCCTGCTGAATCTTCGCCTTTGAAAAAGTTCTTCAAGCCTTCGAGAAGCGGCGGGCGCTTGAAAACAACTGTGCTGCCCTGCGGCAAATCAGCCTCTGAAGCAGAGATTGCGCTTTTTCCGTTCAGCCTCTTGCTCTTGCCGTTCCTCCTTTGCACGGGCTTTTGCTTTTCATTTTCATTCAGTATTTTCTCGCTCTTGAGAATTTTCCCTTCCTGCAGCAATTCGAGTGGCGCAAAAGAAGAAATTTTCTTCCCGTTCAAACCAGTTCCAAAGCCACCGTTCGAATCCCCTTTTTCATTTCGCATAGCAGTGGACTTTGAAACGAGCACATCTCCCACCATATTGCTCGCCTCCTGTCCTTTCTCTGCTTCGGAATTGAATTGGCGCAAGAGGAGATATATGGGTGCCCATTCGGCTTTAGACGGGCGTCAAACAGGGGCTGGACGCGCGTCCATGCTCAAAGCATATAAATGAAAAAAGTAGCAGATGGGACAAAAAAACTGGAGGAAAATATCGACTTGTTGCCGCACTGCAACGCATGAAACGGCGGCATCAGTTCTTTGCATCCGGCCGCCCCATTACCTTTGAGGCGATGATGTCGGTTGAGTTGGTGTCTGACTCCGCCGCATTTATCAGGTGGTCCGGAACATCGGCACCGAGTATTTTTTTGACACGGGTCTTGTGGACCGTGTTTATTGACTCGAAATCGTTGTCTTTTGTGAACTTGTGCATCTCCGTATCCTCTTTCTCAAGCTCGAGAAGGTATCCGTACTTGGCATTAAGCTCAACCGCCTTCTCCTTGATGAGAGCCAGGAAATCACGGCGAGTTTTTTTCTCCTCTGCCATTATCTCCTTCTGCTTTGTAGAACAAGCCTCTTCAAGGACAGCTTTCCTCTTGAGGAAGCGGCTGTCGAGCCAGCTGGTTGCATACGTCAGCCCGACTATCCCCCCGATGTTGACCATGAGTTTCACTATGTCGTCCACTATCTTCGGATCCATTTCGCGTATGCCCGGAATCTGTTTCACCCCGCCCTGTATTGCAAGCACGATGGCATCCCAGCCGTTAAACGCCCATAATGCAACTCCTGCCCCCGCGCCAAGCGCGTTGTTGAGCCATGGGACCTGCTTCTTTGCCTTTTCCCACCACCCAAGCTCTATTTTCGCGGAATAGTAGGCGTTTATCGTGTCGGATCTGGCCTTCCAGCTTTTCTGGATGGAGACCAGCCCGTTGACCTGCGCCTGTATGAACGAAAACATGCTCTCCACAAACGATATGTCATCCGCAAGCTTGCGGGCAACTTCGTCCTTCGGCCCGCTTACCCTTACAACTTCCTCATAGTGGGATTTCAGGGTGGTAATCCTGCCCGTAATGTTCATCTTGGTTTCGTCCGCAATCTGCTTTTTGTCCTTATCGTAAGAATTGCGCTCGAAAAGAAGCGCGGCTTCGGACAATATGCGCTGCAGCCGCCAAGGGGACTGCCCCCAGTCATCAATCGCAAGGCTGAGAGATTCAAGTGGCTTTTTGGCTATTGCCGCAGACAGAACCTTCG
>Ga0247841_10008513_pt1 | contig 14743 bp, 12 predicted proteins | sample LaCruzMarch2015__2_FD_192410 | JGI IMG/M metagenome (GOLD analysis project Ga0247841, IMG submission 192410) | Freshwater microbial communities from meromictic Lake La Cruz, Castile-La Mancha, Spain - LaCruzMarch2015_18m | ecosystem: Environmental > Aquatic > Freshwater > Lake | place: Spain...
GGGTCCTTCTGTTTTAGATGCTTTGGTTTCGGCAGCAGAAGTCTCAGTAGCAGTAGTTTCGGGTGTAGTTTCTTTGGTTTCCGCTGCTGCTGTTTCCTGTGTGCCACCTTTTGAATAGATGTCACTTTCACCTTTTATACAGCCAACAAGACCTATTGATATTGACAGCACAATAGTCAGAATTAATAAAGAATACAAAAACTTTTTCATTTATTCCTCTTTCATTTTATAATTTAATTAATTACAATCTTATGGAGATTAGTTAAAAAAATTAGGTGCACCCTGAAGTCTTAGCTAATCTCTTTTTTATTTCTATCACCTCCTTTTTATTATTTTGATCCTCTTCTCTTTTCCCCCCCTCCTCACATGTATTTTATTTTTAATAATAAAATCATATATTCATTTTAGCTTTCATTTAATTTATATCTTTCTTTTTGCCTCACGTTTTCATAAAGTAAATCAAGTAACACAACAACAATTACAATGACTCCTCTTATTATCATTTGGTAATAGGACTTAACGTTTAATAAATCCAGGCTATTATTTATAACCCAAATAACTAATATTCCAAAAATTGAGCCTCTAATTGTTCCCATTCCGCCTGATAAACTCGTTCCTCCTAGAACTACTGCCGCAATTACCAATAAAGGAATATCATCTCCAAAGTTTGGTGAACCCGTATTTAGTCTAGAGGCAAGAATAACGCCTGATATGGAAGCACAAAACCCTGATAAAACAAAGTATGATGTTTTATAAAGATTAATCCTGACACCTGATAATTTTGCCGATATCTCACTCCCTCTTATTGCATATGCATTTCTTCCAAAATTAGTCCATTTCATGATAAATAAAAAAATTAAAATAAATATTACAAAAATTATTGCTGGAATTGGTATAGGACCAATCATTCCACCACCAAGAAGCATAAAATTTTCATTTGATCCTGAAATAGGTCTGCTATTATTTAAACTCAGCGATAAGCCTTTAAATAAAGTCAGGGTTCCTAATGTAACTATGAAAGAATTAATTTTTCCATATGTTACTAATAAACCGTTGACTAAGCCGATTAATGTTCCAATAACTATTGCAAGCAAAACAGCATTAATAGTTCCTAATGTTGATTGCCAGCCTATTGCCAGCATACCAACAAAACTAAGTATCGCCCCAATAGATAGGTCAAAATATCCACATATGAGCAGAATAGTCATTGATAAGGCCATTATTCCGTTTATGGAGGCTTGATTAATTATGTTTATCAAGTTCGTGATATGCAAAAAACGGGGTTCTATCATTGAAACAATAATTACTATAATGACAAAAATAAATATTATTCTATTTTCAATTATAAGACTTAGAAATTTATTTTTACTAGACTTCAAATCTTCGCCCCCTTATAAAACTATCATAATAAACTGCAGCAATTAGAATGGCACCCTTAACTGCTAGTTGCAGCGGAAATGGCAAGCCTATCAAAACCATGCTATTGCTAATAACTCCCAGTAAAATAACTCCAATTAAAGTACCCCAAATTGTACCTATTCCTCCTAACAGGCTGGTTCCGCCTAGAACTACTGCAGTTATAACATCAAATTCAAATCCTGATCCTGCAGTTGGTTGTGCGCTGTCAATCATAGAGCTTTTAATTATTCCACCAATTGCAACAAAAACTCCAAGCATAATATAACTTAACATTTTTATATTATTAGTATTAATACCAGAGGCAAGGGCAGCATATGAATTACCACCTGTAATATACAAACTTCTACCAAAAACAGTCCTGCTTAAAATTATAAAAGAGAGAAAAGCAATAACAATGAATAAAATAACCGGAATGGGTATTTTATAAATAAAACCCTTACCTATGTGGGCATAGATGCTTTCCGGATCACCATGCTGGTAAAAACCTCCAGTAATTAAAAAAGTAATACCTTGGATAATTGATAACATTCCAAAAGTAATTATCAGTGAATTACCTTTTAATTTTCCAATTAGGAAACCATTTATTGCGCCAACTATAAAACCAACAATAATAGTTGCTACTATTGCAAATAATACTCCTCTGGGTTGCAGCATTATTGGTACCACCATACATAATGACAGCAAAGACCCTATTGACAAATCCAGATTTCCACCAATCATTACCATAGTCATTCCGCAGGCGCCAATACCTATGACGGCTATTTGTCTAAGAATATTTAGAAGATTTCTAACTGAAAAAAAAGTATCAGTTCTAAGTGCTGCCATTAAAATGACTAAAAATACCAGAATAGTCAGTATGGCGTTATTTTGTACCCAGTATTTAAATTTCTTCATAGTTATTGAATTTAATCCAATTGATTTCATATTTTTAAGATTCCTTTAAACTCAATGATTATTTTTAATTCCTGTCATGCTTCTTAATATTGATTCTTCATTAACATCTTCATCATTAAGGCAATTTACAATTTCACCATTTTTCATTACTAAGATTCTATTGCACATTTTTATAACCTCATTCATTTCTGAAGATATCATAATTATAGAAGTGCCTTTATTTGCAAACTCTGTTATTAGCTTATGGATTTCTGCTTTAGAACCCACATCTATACCCCGAGTAGGCTCATCCAGAATTAAAATCCGTGGATTTAATGCAAGCCATCTTGCTATTATTACTTTTTGCTGGTTGCCTCCACTTAGAAAAGCGATTTTTTGTGATAACTTGGGTGTCTTTATATTTAATTCTTTTATATATTTCATGGATAATTGTTTTTCTCTAAATCGGGAAAGAAAACCAAGCCTACTTATTTTCTTTAATGATGCTGCCGTAATATTTTGATCAACAGCCAAATCTAAAATTAGAGCTTGTGATTTTCTTTCTTCAGGAATTAATCCTATGCCTTCTTTAATTGCATCCAGAGGATTTCTTATATTTTTTTCTTTTTCATAAATAAATATCTTGCCTTTATCTTTTTTAATTATGCCAAATATAGTATTAACTAATTCACTCCTTCCAGACCCAACAAGCCCTGCAAAACCTAATATCTCGCCTTCGTATAATTTAAAATTTATATCTTTAAAAACTCTATTTTTATAAAAATCCTTTATCTCTAAAATAACTTTATCAGTCTTTTTTAGATGCTTGTCTTTATACATATTTTCAAGGTCTCTGCCTATCATGTATTTTATTATTTCATCATTATTTGTATCTTTTAATTTTTTTGAAATAATGTCTTTACCATCTCTTAAAACAGTTACGCGATCGGCTATTTCAAAGATTTCTTCCAACCTGTGCGAAATATATATTACAGATACTCCTCTTTCCTTTATTTTTCTTATGATATCGAACAATATTTTTATTTCATCTTTAGTCAAAGATGCACTTGGTTCGTCCATAATTACTATTTTTGAATTAAGCGAAAGAGCCTTGGCAATCTCAACCATCTGTTTTTGTGCAGTTGATAAATTTATAACTAATTCATCTACTGGCAAATTGATATTTAGCTGGTTTAATATCTCCAAAGTTTTATCTTTCATGCTTTTCCAGCTTATTATGCCTAATTTGTTTACGGGCCTATTTGCTAAAAGGATATTTTCGCTTACTGATATGTAAGGTACTGCAATTATTTCTTGATAAATTATGCTAATACCCAGTTCTATAGATTTTTTAGGATTGGAAATTTCAACTACCTTATTTTCAAATAGGATTTCCCCTTTATCTTTTTTATAAAATCCTGATAGAATTTTTATTAAAGTAGATTTCCCAGCACCATTTTCGCCAACCAATGCATGTACTTCTCCTTTATACAGCGAAAAGTTTGCATCATTTAAAGCCTTTACACCTGGGAAAGACTTTGTTATATTTTTCATCTCCAACAGTAAATTTAAATTTTCCATATTTTTAATTTTTCTATTCTTTAAAAACTATTTTTTATATAATGGTCCGTAATTTTTACATGCCAAAAAATCTGCAGATTCTAAATTTTCCGTTCCAAATGATCCCCATGATTTTTGTCTAAATATTTTTCTTTTATCCACATTATGCATATTCACCGGTATTCTTAACAAAGATGCCAAAGTAATCAGCTCAGAGCCGATATGACCATAACTGATTGCCCCATGATTTGCACCCCAGTTATCCATAACACTGTATACATCTGAAAAAGCACCTTTACCTGTCAATATTGGAGCAAACCATGTAGTTGGCCATGTTGGATTTGTTCTTTTATCAATTAGATTGTGCATATCTTCTTTAATATTTATGGTATGGCCCTCAGCAATTTGTAAGACAGGTCCCAAACCCTTAATTAAATTTATTCTAGCCATTGTTACAGGCATATCTCCTTCTGTTAAGAAATCTGTGGAGAATCCGCCTCCACTCATATATCCAAGATCAGCCGGCCTGAATTCTACTGCATTTATACAACTGTCAATATCTTCCTGGGTCATTTCCCAGAAAGGCTTGATGGCTGGTTTCCCATTAATTTTAGATTTCCCTGTGCCGTCCAGACAAGCTGGCCCTGAATTAATTAAATGAATAATACCATTTTCAGCTGCCCCAGATAATTTGTATCCTGTAACACGTTTAACTGCTTCCGGACTCCAGAAAGTTCTGACATCAGCAAATATTTGTGCAGTATTTGTTAGAAGATAATTAAACAGCATGGAAACTGCGTTTAAAGCATCATTTTCAGTTGCCACTATAAAGGGGTTTCTTGCTCCATTCCAATCAAAAGAACTGCTTAAAATTGCTTCGCTAAAGTCTGCATCAGGATAGTGATCAGTCCAATGTCTTTGACCTTGAAATCCTGCTGCAATTGCATTATGGCCTAAAGCTTCTTCAGTAAATCCAATATCTTCTAATTTTTTATTTCCTGTCATTAAGTCTTTAATAATTAAAGTCATTTTCACAACAAATTCCCATTCAGCATCTTTTTGACTTCTTGTTCGCTGAATTTCTATAGGATTATTATCTGGGCCTTCTTTTAGATTTTTTTTAACCCAGGTTATGGCCTTGTTAAATTCTTCCAAATCAAAAATATTTTTATCAATTCTTCTTTTAACTTCTGTCATATCAGCAAATTCACATCTCATCCCCAGATAATCTTCAAAGAAATCAGTGTCAACAATAGAACCTGCTATTCCCATTGAGACTCCGCCAATAGCCAGGTAAGATTTACCCTTTATTTTTGCAACTGCATTACCAGCTTTTACAAATGAAATTATTTTTTCTTTAACGTCATCTGGAATACTATTATCATTTTTATCTTTTACGTCTTTTCCGTAAATAGAAAATGCGGGCAGACCCTTCTGGCTATGAGCTGCAAGAGCAGCAGCAAGATATACTGCACCTGGTCTTTCAGTGCCATTAAATCCCCATATTGCTTTTGGCCTGTGGGGATGCATATCCATTGTTTCAGAACCATAGCACCAGCAAGGAGTAACAGTAAGAGTCAGACCGACATTTTCTTTATCAAATTTCTCATCAGCCTTGACCGATTCTGCAACTCCGCCAATAGTTGTATCGGAAATTACACATTCAATAGGTCTGCTGTTTGCGTATTTGAGATTTAACGAAATGAACTTTGACACAGATTGCGCCATATCCATAGTCTGATTTTCTAAGGATTGTCTGAGGCCATCTGCTCTGCCATCAATGACTGGCCTGATACCAACTTTTGGATTTAATTCATTATTAATGGACATTTTTTCCCCTCTATCTAATTAATTAAAAAATTATAGTTTTTTTACTGAATTCCCAATTACAAATTCGGTTTTTAAAGTAATTTTTTTATTATTTTTTCTAATGAATTTTGAAAGTATTAATTTAACTGCCAGTTCACTTATTTTATAGACAGGTTGCTTTATAAATGTAGGTTTAAAATCCAGGAGTTCAGAAAAATCATATAATTCATCAAAAGCAATAAAGGATATATCCTCTGGCACCTTAATATTGTTCTTAATCAAATATTTAAGAATGCCAATAGAAGTCATAATGCCTGATGAAAATAATACAGTTGGTTTATTTTTTGAATTTAATAATTCCTCGGTTTTTAAATATGCATCCTCTATTGAATAATCAACATATTTAATTAATTTCTCATCAAAGTTTAAATCGTTTTTCAGTAAATATTCTTTATAGCCTTTTAATCTTTCAAAACCAGTTGTTGCGTCCTGAGGTATTGCAAAAAATCCTATTTTTTTGTGACCAAGACTAGTCAGATAGTCCATGGCATCATAAACACTTTGATAATTATTTACTACTATGCTTGTTTTGTTAAAATCAGGAGGAAATCTATCTATGAAAACTATACTGTCATCTTTTGCAATATCGTAAGCTGCTTTTAAATTTAAAGAGGAAGGTATTATTATATAGTTATCGACAAGCTTGCCTTTTAATACATTTATATATTTTTTCTCTCTAACTGGATCATTTTCTGTAACACATAAAATTGTGTTATATCCTTTTTCATTTGCAAGCTCTTCAATTCTTTTAAACATTTTGATAAAAAATGGATTTTCGATATCTACTAATATCATGCCAATTGATTTTGTTTGCTTCATCTTTAAACTTCTGGCAACAAGATTAGGCGTATAACCCAAAATATTTATTGCTTCATTGATGCGTTTGCTTAGTTCTTCAGAAACAAATTTATTTTTATTTATGACAGCCGATACTGTTGCTGTTGAAACTTTTGCAAGTTTTGCTACATCCTTTTGATTTATCATAATTATTACTTATTCCAATTTTATTTATCTAATCGTATAGCTATACGTATAGCTATACGATTAGATAATATATTAAAATTTTTTAAAAATCAAGAGTTTATGAATTTTATTTTTTCTAAGGCTTACTATTTTTATTAGAAATTAAGAATTTTTCTCAAATATTTGTAAATATCGAAATTTAATTATTTTTGTAGTTAAGTACTCCCTTAGACACATTGTGCAAATTTAGTTAAGTTCGCTTCCAGCTTATAGGGTTCATATCATATAACTTAAGATAATTTCATTAAAGATCTTTATTGACGTGAGAATTAATTTTCTATAATAATACTTGAAATATTAAGGGCTGTTTTAAAAAATCAACTGTATGAAATTAATGGCAGGCAATTTCTGAAAGCTTTTTAATTAGAGTTTCTGACAAGGTGTCCGGATGCTACCGAAATGCTGAAATGCTGTCCGAATGTTTTCGGAATCAGTGTCCGAATGTGACCGAAATATGCATTAAACAAAAACATCTATTAAAATCCCAAATAAAACATATAAAACGCTATTAGCAGTATAATAACACCTATAATAACTTTTAATATTTTGCTTGCCCTGCCATATTTTTTGTTTGAGGTGAGCTTTTTAACAAATCCTATAGATGTCCCCGAAACAACGACCAGAACGCTATGTCCAAGAGAGTATAGTAGAAAGAGAAGAATCCCCCAAAAAAGCTTCCCCTGGATAGAAACAACCGCTAAAAGAACAATGAGTACAGGTGTTGAGCATGGAGATGAAAACACCCCTCCTAAAACTCCTGCTGACAGTGCTCCAATATAGCCCTTCTTTGTGTTTTTATTTATTAAAAAGGTTGATGGAATAAAGTTATATACCTCCCAGGTTTGAAGGGCCATAAGAACCATTAAAATGCCAAGAATAATATACCACCATGACGCAGTTCTGCCTATTAACTTTCCTGCAAGAGATGCAATTACCCCTAATATCGTGAGGGTTACTGCCATACCAAGAGCAAAGACAAGAGATAACCTGAATGCTTTTTTAGTATCATTACCTGAACTTGCACCAACATAACCTATGACCAGCGGAACGCTTGAAAGAGCACAGGGTGTAAATGAAGTTAAAACTCCGGCAAGAAGGGCTAGTAGTGGCGCTAGCCACATATTGTTCCTAATTAAGGAAGATATTGCTTCCAGCCATTCATTTATCACTCTATGTTATTTCGCACCAGCATTGTACCACCCCGTCGCAGCACCATTGTACCGCCCCTAAATTTAATTAATATTATAACTAATTTTTTTTAAAAAATATTCCATTTAATTTTTTTAATTTGGTCTGTTTTGTTTTCTGATTGATTCTCCGTCCATTAAAATCTGATATGAGCTATGCGCAAGTCTATCAAGTGCTGAATTTCCAAGTATCGGATCAGGAAATAATACCTGCCATTCCTCAGGAGATCTTGCGCTTGTAATAATATTTGACTTTTTTTCATATCTTTCAAGAACTATCTCATATAAATCATTTGCTTCTTCTGCAGTGAAATCTTTTATAGCAAAGTCGTCAATAATTAAAATATCCGGTCTAAGATACGATCGCAGTGTTCTGTCATGGCTTCCATCAATTACTGATAGTTTTAAGTGATGAAACATTTTATCTGCTCTTGCAAACATTACAGAGTATCCTGACTTTAGTGCTTTAAATGCAAGAGTTTTAGCAAGATAAGTTTTACCTACTCCTGTAGGGCCAAATATTAACACCGATGAATGCTTTTCAATAAATGAGAGCATCATTAGTCTTTTAACCAAGTCTCTGTCATAAGCTGTTTTAGTGTCAAAGTCAAAGCTTCCTAAATTGGAATCAACTCCTGCTTTTTTCATCTTAAGATTAAGAAGTTTTGCCTGTCTTCTTTTAAGCTCATCATAAAAAATCACTTCCATAAATTCCACTATTGATAAGTTTTTATCCATTGCATATTCTATTCTTTCATCAAGTGTTAAAAGAACTCCGGAGAGTCTTAAGCTGACCATAGCTTCTTTTAGTTCTTTTGAAATCATATATCTTCTCCTTTACTTGTAGTGATTAAATGAGGCAGGCTCCCTTAAAAAGCGCAGCTGGCTATTTTCTGATAAATCTTTTTTATCTTGGATAGTACTCATACCTTCGGCATTGTTTCTTAAAATATTTTCTATTCTTCTCATATCAGTTATGCCGTAGTGTTCTGCTTTTTTTAGGGCACCCGATAGTTTTTCTACTCCATACACTTCGGCAAGCCGAAGTATTTTCTGGGCACTTCTTAACCTATGCCAGGGGTAAGGCCCTGATAATATTTCTTCAATGAATTTTCCGATTACTTCACTTTTTTCATATCCTTTTTTTATCTGATAACTGGGATTTCTTAGTGCGTAAGGAGTAAGATAAGCTGGATAATCGTTAAAATCCGTGCTTCTTGAGCCAGGACGCGCAGTCATATGTATTTTAATTACTTTTCCGTTAAAAAATATCTTAACTAATGCTGAGTCACCCCTTACTTCAACATGTTTTCCTATGTACTTTGTTGGAAGGCTATAGAGGCTGTTTTTAAACCTGATATGATGATCTGGGTGAACCTTGCATATTGCCCAGAAAGCGATGTCGTATCTATCATAAGAAAAGGGGATTAATTTTTCTTTTTCAAATTCATCAAATACTTTAAGAGGGGCAAGTTTGGTTGTTCCATGAATTCTAAGCCCGGCAGTATTTGTGCACCAGATGTCTGCTCTTTGCTGGCAATCATTTTTACTAATGAAATTTTCACCTTTAAAGAAGTTTTCCCTGACATAGGAGACGGCTCTTTCTACAATGGGCTTGCCCTTAGGAGCCGCCACAACGCAGGGATCGACAATAAATTGACGTACTTGAGCATATTCCAAGAATGTTTTATTTATTGCTGGGTTGTAATTATTTGCCTTGGTTACTGCCGGCTTTAAGTTATCAATTACAGCTATTTTAAAAATGCCGCCAAAGTAAGCAAATGAAGCTTCAAAACCGGCTATTATTTCCTCAGTTGTTTGTTTAAAAGTAACAAAAACAAACATGTGTCTTGAAAAGGCAAGTGTAAAAATTAGACCATATACAGTTTTTAGTTCCCCCGTAGCATTATCAACAATTTTACCAAGCCTTCCAAAATCAACTTGTGCGTATTTGCCGGGCTCTGTTTCAGGCAGTCTTACTGTAATATTTTTGTCTTTGTAGTTTTCACATTGTTGCCTTATGAATCTGTAAAAGGAGTCAGGGTAAACAATGATGCCTTCTCTTGCAAGAAGATTTATTATTTTGGAACCCTTTAGGCCATCTTTAAGGTAGCCTTCAATTTTATCTTTTACAGGAAGAAGCAGTTCATCTCTTGGAGCTTTGTTTTGCTTGAGACTTGAATAAAAAAGAGCTGATTTAATCTTTAAAACCAAATCGTCTGTAACAAATTCCCGGTTACCCTTTTGAGGATTAAATCCAAACTGGATACTGAGTCTTAGATAATTCCTGATAGTATCCCTGTGAATTCCTAAAGACACCGAGATAGATCTTATTGATTCTTTACTAGATAGTCTTAAAAGTATTTCTTTTATTTCAATCACATGCACCTCCCTAAATGCCATTTAAATCTGCCCCCTAAATTAAAGTTTTAGGAAGCATTATATATTATTTAGGGGTGGTACAATGGTGCTGCGAAAAATATTTAAAAGTGGTACATTGCTCCTGCAACAAACTCCACTTTAGTGGTACAAAGGTGGTGCGAAAAAAGTATTAAAAGTGGTACACTTGGGGTGCGAAATCACACCTATGTTGCACGGTATTATTGGCGAAAAGACAGTAACTTCTTTTCTTTCAGCTTTGGATCCTAAAAAGTATTTGATTATAAATGATTTAATGATTGAAAATGAGGGTAAGACTTCGCAAATTGACCATGTGGTAATTTCTAACTATGGGGTTTTTGTAATCGAGACCAAGAATTATGATGGCTGGATTATTGGGGATGAATCAAGTAATTATTGGACACAGGTTTTATATAAACGTAAAGAGAAACTTTATAACCCTATAAAACAAAATTATGGCCATATTATGGTACTTAAAAATCATTTAAAAGAATTTCCGGATATTGTTTATTACCCTATAGTTGTTTTCACAAAAAGATCAACCTTAAAGATTACAACAAATAAAGATGTAGTAATATACAATACTGATCTGAAAGAGACAATCAAGAAACAACAGAACGAAGTAATTCCTGATAACTTAAAAGACATTATTTATGCAAGACTAAATTCATTAAATATAAAAGAAAAGAATTTAAGACAAAAACATGTACAAGTTAATATGGAAAGAGAAGAAAATACTGAAAATAAAATAAATAACAATGTTTGCCCGAAGTGTGGTGGCTCTCTAATATTAAGAAATGGTAAATATGGAAATTTTAAAGGTTGCAGTAATTTCCCCAATTGCAAATTTACTGCCAAAATTTAGCAGAAAATATTTTAAAACCACCTTTTTAATTTACAGAAATTGCAATAAATATGATTTTCTTAAAAAATAATTAGAAAAAAGTTGGTGTTTGAAAAATGATGTTAAGTGCAAGCAGAAGAACTGATATACCCGCCCAATACTGTGACTGGTTTTTTAAAAGGCTAGAAGAGGGATTTGCATATGTCAGAAATCCTATGAGTTTTCATGTGGTAAGCAAGATAAACCTCTACAAAGAAGCAATCGACTGTATTGTCTTTTGGACAAAAGACCCCTCAAAAATACTGAAAAAAATCGATCAGCTAAATTCCTATGTGAAAAACTATTATTTTCAAATTACCATTAATGGATATCCTAAAGAAATTGAAAAAAATGTTCCTCCTTTAGAAACTGCAATAAATTCTTTTATAGACCTATCAAAAAAAATAGGAAAAGAAAAAGTCATATGGAGATATGATCCGATAATTTTATCAGATGAGTTTGATGCGGCTTATCATATTGAAAAATTTAACGAAATTGCCGAAAAATTAAATAGGTATACCAAAAGGTGTGTAATTTCTTTTCTGGATATATATTCAAGAACAGCAGAAAATCTTTCTCATGTAAATTACAAGGATATTTCAGAAAGCGATATGAGAGATATTGGCAAGAAAATTTCTGAAAGTATAAAGGAAAATAAGTATAATTTTGAAGTTTATACTTGCAGCGAAAAAGTTAACCTTGAAGAATATGGTATTAAAAATGGAAAATGTATTGATGATAAATTAATTTCAGAAATATTTAATATTGATATTTCTGACAAAAAAGATAAATCACAAAGAGAAGAGTGCGGATGCGTAAAGAGCAGGGACATAGGGGCATATAACACTTGTGGGAATGGCTGCTTATATTGTTATGCAAATTTTAATGATGCTTTAAGAGCAAAAAATATAGAGCTGCACGATCCGGATTCACCGTTGATTTTCGGAGTTATTGATGAGAGCAAAGACAGAATAGTTAATAAGGCAAAGGTTCAGAAGTCCCAGGCTATAACAAATAAAGAGAAATCATTAAATTCAGCGAGTAAATTGTTTGAAATTGAAGACTAAAGCACAGCTATTGATACAAAAAATAGAAATATTATTTTAAATTTAAAGTGGATTGAGATAAATTTTCGCAAAATGGGAACAACCTCTTGTATTGGTGCCATATTATTAGAATAAGGGTATGCTATAAAAAATAAAAGTAGAGCTGAAATAAAGTTCTTTAAAACTAGAGTTATTATTAATTTATGTATTTGCATAAATATATAAAAATGCTATCATTATGTGAAAATGTGGAGCTATTTGGGGTTGATATATAAACGATTAATGAACACCTGTAAAATATTTTAAAATCAGGGAATTAAATGAAAAAGCAGCTATCCGGAAATTCCGGATAGCTCAAATAAAAGGAACCATATCAAATGAAATAATTATTGAAATATAGTCTACTTTATATTAGACTACTTAGAAGTAGACTAATATATAAGGAACATAATTTTATGGATAAATTCATAGATAGAAAATTTGAGCTGGAATTTTTAAATGACAGGTGGAACAAGCCAGGTTCTCAATTTATTGTTGTATATGGAAAGCGAAGAATCGGTAAGACCGAGCTTATAAAAGAGTTTATAAAAAATAAAAATACTATCTATTTTATCTGCGACAGGACAACTGAGAAAGAAAATTTAAGAAATCTTGGCAGGATAGCCGGAAATAAATTTGAAAGCTCAATTGTAGCTGAAAATGGATTTAATGACTGGTATCAGTTCTTTAATTTTTTAAAGGATGAATTAAGGGGAAAAATAATAGTGGCCATAGATGAATTTCCGTATCTTTTTTCGTCCAACAAAGCAATTTCCTCTATTTTTCAAAAAGGCTGGGATGAAATATTAAAGGACTTGCCTGTTTTTTTGATTTTATGCGGATCAAGCATAACTATGATGCTAAAAGAGACAATAGCATACGATGCCCCACTTTATGGACGGAAAACTGAGCAAATATTCTTAAAACCTTTGAGTTTTTACGATGCATGGGATTTTTTTCCAGATTTGAGTTTCGATGATTTTATAAAGGTTTATACGGTATGCGGAGGAATACCTCTTTATTTAAAACAATTCAGTTCTAAAATTTCTTTTCTGGAAAATTTAAGGATAAATGTCTTTAATAAAAACTCTATCTTATATAATGAGGGAGATATTATTCTAAGTGAACAGTTATCAGAACTAAGGATTTACTTTGCAATACTTAAAGCTATGGCACTTGGTAAAACTAAATTTGGAGAAATTTTAAACTATACCGGATTGAGTAAGACTTCCATTCATAAGTATTTATATGTTCTTGAAGAGCTGCAACTTATAAAAAAAGAAGTACCGATAACTGAAGAAAGACCTGAAAAATCCAGGAAGGGATTATATATAATTATTGATCCGTTTTTAAATTTCTGGTTTAAATATATTCTTCCTTTTAAAAGCGAAATAGAGTCTGGAAATCTAGATGAAGTGTTCAAATATATTGATAGGCAATTCGATTTGACAACATCTTTTATTTATCAGGACTTGTGCCAGGATATTTTGAAAATAAAATTAAAAAACACTTTTAAGTTTAATAGGATTGGAAGATGGTGGGACAGTATAAATAAAAATTATGTTGAAATTGATTTAGTAGCTTTTAATGAGGAAAATAAAAATATACTTTTTGGTGAAGCAAAATGGTCAAAAAGCAAATTGGGAACAAATATTTTAAATGAATTAAAAGAAAAAAGCGCGTTTGTCAAATGGGAAATGGAAAACAGAAAAGAATATTATATTTTGTTTTCACGTTCGGGATTTACAGAAGATCTGCTAAGGTTAGCTGAAGCGCAAAAGAATATTATATTAGTGAATAAAGACCAAAGAGAGAAATATAAAGAATTGTGATACTTTGGCTTCCATCCCACCAACTATTATCTTAAAGAAATATTTAAAAGCGGTGAATTGGGGGGGGGAAGCTCAACTTTTCGAAAAATTCGAATAGTTCAAAATGAGGGGGAAGCTTTTACCGAAACCGTAAATAAATTCTTGAGTTTCAACGAGTACAAAGTACTGGACGGAAAAGGGAAAATATCCAAAGAACAGGCAGATAAAAAAGCTCTTGCGGAGTATGAAGTATTTAACAAAACTCAACCTATAGAATCAGACTTCGACAGGGAAGTAAAAAAGTTTTTAAAAAATAGTGAAAAATAATAGGAACGGTATTATAAAATATTATCGCAAATAAAAAAATTGATGTTCTTAAAGCAAAATATTTAAATACTTTAAATATTTAAAATTGCAAATGCAGCAATTTATTATAATCAGTGTCTGGTCCATTTGTAAAATGGTTAAATACATAACCTGTGTTCTTATTTAATAAGTAATTTTCCAGCCTAAGGGGAAATGTAGACAGGGTATAACTTGTTGATAAATCCCAGGTAGAGGGTGATGGCCTTACGCCACTGGAAGGCGGAATAATAGGTGGTTTTCAGTTGCAGGACCGTGCGGTTTTCTTAC